>ERZ791830.444-NODE-444-length-42016-cov-9.532208_pt1 | contig 42016 bp, 54 predicted proteins | sample MGYA00509945_ERZ791830 | MGnify/ENA primary metagenome ERZ791830 (study PRJEB30046, sample SAMN00792021) | human gut metagenome | study: EMG produced TPA metagenomics assembly of the A metagenome-wide association study of gut microbiota in type 2...
CATTCTCGGCCGCGCGCTGCCGGGCCACCTCGTGGGCGGCGTAGCGGGGCGCGGATTCGGAACGGTAGGTGTGCTCCTGCTCCTCGTCGATGATGACGAGGCCGATGTTTTCCAGCGGCGAAAAGATGGCGCTGCGGGTGCCCACCACGATGTCGGCCCCGCCGTCCTGGATCATCTGCCACTGGAGCAGCCGTTCCGTGTGGTTGAGGGCCGAGTGCTGCACGGCCACCCGCCTGCCGAACTGGCTCTTCAGCCGCAGGATCATCTGGGGGGTCAGGCTGATCTCCGGTACAAGCACCAGCGCCCGCCGTCCCAGCTGCAAACACCGCTCGATGAGCTTGAGGAAGACCAGCGTTTTGCCGCTGCCGGTCACGCCGTAGAGCAGCGCCGAATGGGGTTCGGCATCTTCGAGGTGCGGCAGCAGGGCATCGTATGCGGCCTGCTGTTCGCTCGTCAGAAGGATGGGTTCGTTTTTCAGCGGGATGCTCGCATACAGGTCGATGGATTTGTTCACCTTGCTGCATTCCAGCACGCCCTTGGTGCAGAGATTGTCCAGCACGGCCCGGCTGATGCCCTTTTCTTCGAGTTCGGTCTGGGTGCGCTCTCCCCCGCCCAGCAAGGCCACTGCCGCCAGCTGCTTGGCCGTCGGCTTCGGCTTGGGCGGCAGGGTGCCCACCAGCTTGTAAGCGTTCTCGGTATGGCGGACCAGCTGCTTTTGCAGCACCGGCGTCACACCGTCCGCCGCCACGGCGGGCTTGTACTGCGCCCCATACGGGATGACGGCCTTGACGGCCTCATAGTAGGTGCAGAAGGTGCGTTCTTTCAAAAAATGCACCAGCCGCAGCAGTTCCGGCGTCAGGCAGGCGGAAGCGGGGGCCACATCGAAGAGGAATTTCAGCTTCGAGTTCTCCGGTTCGGCGTCGCAGGCCAGCACCACACCCATCCGGGCACGGCTCCCCCGCCCGAACGGCACCAGCACCATGCTGCCCAGCCGGACGGCGTCCTGCTGGTCGGGCATAACTGCGTAGGTATACAGTTTATCGAAGTGGAACGTCGCGTTGCTCACGGCGACTCCGACCGTTTTTGGCATTCAGCTTCCTCCGGGTTTGGTTTCAGTGTGTGAGGCCCGCCCGCTGGCAGATGACCTGATAGAGCGCGTCGGCGCAGGCGGCGACCTCATTGTTGACCAGCTTCAGGGTGAAGTCATCCTGCTGGGCCAGCTCGTTCCGGGCCGTAGCCAGACGCTCACGGATGCTTTCCTCGGTCTCGGTGCCGCGGCCGCGCAGACGGCGCTCCAGCTCCTCCACCGACGGCGGCAGCAGGAAAATGGTGGTGGCACCGGGGAACATCCGGCGGATGTTGGCCGCGCCGTGGACATCAATGACCAGCACGACCAGCTTGCCGGCTTCCAGCCGCTTGTGGATCTCCTCTTTCAGGGTACCGTAGTAATTGCCGTTGTAGAAATTGTATTCCACGACCTCGTCGTTTGCGATGAGCTGCTGGAACTGCTCCTGGCTGCGGTAGTAGTAATCCACGCCCTCCTGCTCGCCGGGGCGGGGCGAACGGGTGGTGGCGGAGACGGTCTTCTCGATCTCCGGGTGCGCAGCGCGCAGTGCATTGACCACGCTGTCCTTGCCGGTACCCGCTGCACCGGATACCACAAACAGATACTTTTCGTTTTCCATTTTTATTTCTGTTCCTCCTCTGAGCCTTTGCCCTCAGCCTGCCCGGCGGCGCGGCTGGCCACCGTTTCCGGCTGAAGGGCTGACAGAACGACATGGTCGGAGTCCATGATGAGCACCGCGCGGGTGCTGCGCCCATAGGACGCATCGATCAGCATCCCGCGTTCCCGCGCTTCCTTGACCAGACGCTTGACCGGCGCAGAGTCCGGGCTGACGACGGCCACCACGCGCCCGGCGCTGACCAGATTGCCAAAACCGATGTTGATGAGCTTCATCTTCTCCTCCGATCCGAATGTATCAATGCGTTACTCCAGATTCTGGATCTGTTCGCGAATCTTTTCGATCTCCGCCTTCATATCCACCACCACGCGGGTGATGTCCAGATCCTGGCACTTGGAGCCGATGGTGTTGGTCTCGCGGTTGAGCTCCTGGGTCAGGAAATCCAGCTTGCGGCCCACCGGCTCATCCAGCTCCAGAATAGAGCGGTACTGGGCAATGTGGCTGCGCAGGCGGACGGTCTCCTCGTCCACTGCGGTCTTGTCACCGAAGATGGCGGCCTCGGTCAGGACGCGGGCATCGTCGATGTTCCGGTCTTCCAGGATGACCTTGAGTTTCTCATACAGGCGGTTGGTGTAGGCTTCCACCCGGCCTGCGCTCAGCGTCTCCACCCGGCCGACACACTCTTCCAGAAAGCACAGGCGGCTCTCGACGTCGGCCTTCATCTTAGCACCCTCGGCGGCGCGCATCTGCACGAACGTTTCCAGCGCCTGCGCCGTGACGGCGGAGACGTCCTCCCACAGCTGCTCCTCGTCCACATCCGCGTGGCGGGTGGCGAGGACGTCCGGGAAGCGGGCAATGAGGCTGGCGGAGGTGTCGTTCTTGATGCAGAGCTCCTCGGACAGGTCCCGCAGGGCCTGCTGGTAGCTTCTGGCCAGCTCCCGGTTCACGGTGACGACGGTGTCGGCGGCGTCCACGTTCTGCACCGTCAGGCTCAGTTCCACCTTGCCGCGGGTGATCTGCTCGTTCAGCTGCTTTTTCAGGCGGCTGTCCATATAGCTGCAGGTCCGGGGCATCCGGGACGAATACTCAAAGTACCGAGAGTTGACGCTGCGCAGCTCCACCGTGATCTCACGGCCATTGCGCACCGCTGTGCCCCGGCCAAAACCGGTCATACTTAAAATCATGGTCAAATTTCCTCTTCTGACATAGGTTTTCTGCGGACAAATTCCAGTATATGTATCCGCTTTTGGGCACACCCGCCCATGTTACGATACATATGCTATCATTTTACTCTGCTGGCCCCGTTTTTGCAAGCAATGCGGCGAAAAAATCAGCTTTTGCCACGAAAAAGTCACACAAACGGCACCGCTGCTCCGCAGACACAAAAAGCCCCCCGCAAAACTGCGAGGGGCCAGAGAGATTCCATTAGACAGGATGAGACTGGTTGGTGTAGTCTGCGTGGTCAGCGTCCACGCCCTGCTTCTTGGCATTGCGCTTCTCGAAGAACTTGGGTGCGACCTGCGGGAACATGGCGTAGGTCAGAACATCCTCTTCCTGCGTTGCCCACTTGGCGGCTTCGGTCTTCAGCTTGTCCATCTCAGGAGCAAGGGTGTCGGCGAAGCGGCAGGTGATGGGCTTTTCGTCGCCCAGGATCTTCTTGGTGAACTCGGCGCTGATGGGAGCGGGAGTCTTGCCGTAGTCGCCGTGGACCAGGCCCTTGAACTCCTTGGTGACCATCTTGTAGCGCTCGCCCAGGATGACGTTGAAGACGGCCTGGGTGCCAACGATCTGGCTGGTGGGGGTGACCAGCGGAGGATAACCGGCGTCCTCACGAACGCGGGGAATCTCAGCCAGCACTTCGTCCAGCTTGTCTTCCTTGCCGGCATCCTTCAGCTGCTTGAGCATGTTGGAGAACATGCCGCCCGGCACCTGATACAGCAGGGTGTTGGCATCGACGCCCAGAGACTTCGGGCTGATCTGGCCGTTGGCGATGTACTTCTCGCGCAGCTTTGCGAAGTATGCGCGGACGACGTTCAGCTGCTTCAGGTCCAGACCGGTATCGTAATCGGTGCCCTGCAGAGCTGCGACCAGGCTCTCGGTCGCCATGTGGCTGGTGCCGCCGCTCAGGGGGCTCATGGCGGTATCGACGATGTCGGCACCGGCCTCGATGCCCTTCAGCAGGGACATGGAAGCCAGACCGGCGGTGTAGTGGCTGTGGATATCGACCGGGATGGACAGGGTGTTCTTCAGCTCCTTGACCAGGTCGTAGCAGGTGTACGGAGTCAGCAGGCCAGCCATATCCTTGATGCAGATGGAGTCTGCGCCCATCTCTTCCAGGGTCTTGGCATACTTGACGTAGTACTCGTTGTTGTGCACGGGGCTCAGGGTGTAGCTGATGCAGCCCTGCACATGTGCCTTTTCCTTGTTGGCTGCCTTGATGGCGGTCTGCAGGTTGCGGGCGTCGTTCAGTGCGTCGAAGATGCGGATGACGTCGATGCCGTTGGCAACAGACTTCTGCACGAAGTACTCGACGGCGTCATCTGCATAGGGGCGGTAGCCCAGCATGTTCTGGCCGCGGAACAGCATCTGCAGCTTCTGGTGGGGCAGCTCCTTGCGCAGGATGCGCAGACGTTCCCAGGGGTCCTCGTCGAGGAAGCGGATGCAGCTATCGAAGGTAGCGCCGCCCCAGCACTCGACAGAGAAATACGGGATCTTATCCATTTCGGGCAGGATGGGACGCATGTCGTCCATCGTCATACGGGTGGCCAGCAGAGACTGGTGCGCATCGCGCAGGACGACTTCCGTGATCTTGATCGGCTTTTTGGCCATGGTTGTCACCTCTCCCTTCGTTCTCAGTTCATGGAGACGAGAACGTCACCGGAGTTGACGGTGTCGCCCTTGTTGACATTGACGGAAGCAACGGTGCCGTCCTGCGGAGCGACGATCTCGTTCTCCATCTTCATGGCCTCCAGGATGACCAGTACGTCGCCAGCCTTGACGGATGCACCGGCTGCGACCTTGACATCCAGGATGTTGCCGGGCATGGGAGCCTTGACGGTGACAGCACCGGCAGCACCGGCAGGAGCAGCAGCCTTGGGAGCGGCAGCAGGAGCAGCCGGAGCCTTGGGAGCAGCGGGAGCGGCAGCAGCAACGGGAGCTGCGCCAGCGGCGGTCTCCTCAACGGAGACGCTGTAAGCAACACCATTGACGGTAATATTGTAATACTTCATGGAAGGACCCTCCTGAATCAATCATTTATCCTATGTACGTTTTACGATCGGAACGCTTACAGAGCCATGTTGCCGTGCTTCTTGGGCAGGCGGGCAGCACGCTTGGTGCTCAGCAGCTCAAATGCAGCCACAACGCTTGCGCGTGCGTTGGCAGCGTCGCAGGTCATATCGGCAGCGCCGCAGGCCACAGCATTGGCGGCACTGCACACCTCGGCGGTGTAGGCAGCAGCCTTGGCGTTGGTCGCAGCGATGATGTTGTCGGAAGCGTCGATCTCGCTCTTGTACAGAACGGAGACGGCAGCGTTGGGCTCCAGAGCGCTGACCACGCAGCCGTTGACGGCGATCTTCAGGTCGGCATTGGCCAGAGCGGTGTAGACCGGGCCCACAGCCTTGCCAGCCAGCAGAGCGACCTTTGCGGTGGTGGCGTCTGCATAGGTGGCAGCCAGACGGGCAGCCTCACGGATGCCGCCGGCGATGTCGTCGGTCGCGCTGGGAACGAAGCCCTTGGTGTCCACGATGGTCAGCACGGGGACGCTGAAGGCGTCGCACAGGCGGACGAAGCGGGAAGCCTTGGACACGCAGTTGTGGCACAGCTGCTCACCGGTCGCCACCACGCCGACCGCGTTGCCGCCGATGGTAGCAAATGCGGTGTAGACGCTCTTGCCGAAGCCTGCAAACAGCTCCACGGCGCTGTCCTTATCAATGAGGGCAGCAGCAGCCTTCTCCGGAGCGGCACCAGCGGCCAGGACCGCGGTGGGCTGCTCGAACTCGAAGATGGCGGGGCCGGTCAGGTTGTTGGCGGGCAGCAGACCCACGATGTGGGCAGCCTTCTCGGCAGCCTCGGCAGCGCTCTCGGCCACGATGGCAGCAACACCAGCCTTGGCAGCAGCCTCAGCGGAGCCTGCATCTGCGACCTTGTCGCCCTTGGCGGCAGAGGTGAAGGGCGCGGTGAAGAACAGCTCGGCGTCCTTTGCCATGACGCAGACATCTGCGCTGGCAGCGTTCAGGGCGCTGGTACCGCCGCACACGCCGGTGACGACTGCCACCTGGGGCACGACGCCGGACACCTTGGCGATGGCAGCGTTCAGCTTGGCGGTCGCGGTCAGAACGTCCAGACCCTCTGCCAGCTTTGCGCCGACCGAGTTGTAGAACGTGACCACGGGGCAGCCCGTCTGAGCAGCCATTTCGAGGACCTTGATGTTCTTCTCAACGTCCTTCACGGTGACTGCCTCGCCGTTCTGGTAGACGGCGTAGGCCTGCTGGCCAGCCGCATAGCCGCAGGCAGCGCTCACCGCGCCGTCCGCAAACAGTGCGGTATATTCCCCGTCATCGAAAAACTTGGCGAGGATTTCTCCTTTGTTGATCTTTGAAGCCATGGTAAGACCTCCTGCTTTGTCTATTTTGAGCTTTCAAAATTAGATTTATTATACTATATTTTTTGTCGGATTTCAAGACGTTTGATATAATTTTACGTATCTTTATAAATCACGTTATATCGAAACATTTGAGATCTTCAAAAAACATCATCGTGATATAAGTTCATGCCTTTTGATATAATTTTCGAAAAATTGGTGTAGTGATTGGTGTAAATCTCTTATTCTCCAACGACCTGCGGAAACGCTTTCCAGAAGGCTTCCTCCGCGTCTTCAGAAGTCACATGAGCGTATACCTCCAGCGTCATCTTTGAAGTTGCGTGGCCCATTAGATATTGGACAGATTTAATGTCAAGACCAGATTTTATCATACGAGAACAGAATGTGTGTCTAAAAGTGTGTGGGGTGATATGAAATGAGTCATCTTCATACAATGTTTGATATTTTTTGTTTATTATTTCAAAATACGAAGTAAAGTCTTTTCCTCGTTTTGGAGTACCGTCTGATTTAAGAAATAAGAATCCAACATGTCCATCTATCATGGTTTCTGTTTGACGCTTACTTTGTTCGAGTATTATATTTTTTAACGCTTCAGCACATTGTTTTGTCAACGGAATATTTCTTATGCCTTGTTGACTTTTTGGCGTTTGTATATAATATCCTTTACTTTTATCCCAAAGAAGCTGATGATTTATATGGAGCTTGCGATTCTTAAAATCAACATCAGTTATTGTCAGCCCACATAATTCACTGATTCTTATTCCTGTTTCATAAAGAACAATTATTTCATTCAGGTGCTTTTTATACGCTTTCCCGGATGTATTCAACAGAGTCAGAATGTTTGAATATTGTTCTTCTGATAATGCGCATTTTGTTCTTTTTTGATTCGGAATAACACTGCTCAATTTGAAACAAAATGGGTTGTTATCAATTGTCCCGTCTTCGTATTCTATTTGATATGCCTGTCTTAACATTGACAAGAAATTAGATATTGTTCCATACGAGTTCCCTGCGTCGTAAAGTTCTTTTGCTAATTTTATAGCATCCGATCTTTTCACATCTGTATATTTAACAGTGGCAATAAAACAAGTATCTAATTTTCTAAGTCTAGACTCATATTCATAAGCCGTGCTTATTTTTGTTGCACTTTCTTTTAATTTGAGATAATCCTTGACAAGTTCAAAAACTGTTTTTGTGCACTGTGTTTCAAATTTGTTTAGTTCTGAATGGTTCTTCTTTTCTCTTAGTGTTTTTAAATCTTTGGCATATATTGTGTGTCTTTTTCCAAGTTGATCTGTCCAGCGGTATTGGTACGTACCGTCTTTTCTTTGACTCTCACCTTCTTTAAGAACCTTACCTTTATTATCTTTGCGTCGTTCCATAATAGGCTCCTTACTTTATATAAAGAGCCACGATGTGACACCTTGATTATATCACACCATGGCTTAAATTTCCAGTTTTATTTAAATTGAATAGGTTTGGTCTATGTATTTTTCAAACGCCTTTCGCTTTACCAATTGTTTTTTTCCTACAAACATTACAAATGGACAATCTTGCATTGCGATAAGCTCACGCAATTTACATTGGCCGATATTCGAATAGGCCGCAGCCTCTTCTATCGTCAATGCGGCTTTTTCCCAGATGGGAACTTCCTTCATTCAATCACCTTCTCCATCTTCTCTTCTCCATACTTTGCCACGCATACATTATAAAGGAGCATCGCCCTGGTCATTAGCCCAACACCGCCGATACGAGGTGTAACTTTGATATTCTCCATCTCATAAACAGCGTCAGCGCAATCACCGTGCTGCTTTCCGTTTTCATCATATGTGATGCCAACATCGATGCAGACCTCAACTCGATCAAGGCCAAGAGGTGTAATAAAATCGCGTTTTCCGACTGCAGAGATGATCACATCGACCATATCCATTGCAAGAGCCGTACACTTCATAAAACTTCCACTGCTATTTACAGAAATCACATTACAATGCTGCTTAATCAGCATATCAACCAGTGGACGACCTACGATATCAGACTGACCACATACAAGCACATTCTTGCCATCCAGATCATAACCGATGGAGTCAAAAATCTTCATAACGCCAAGAGGAGTGCAGGGCTGAAATGGTGATGTAGAATTAAAACCATCAACGTCAAGTTCGTCTGGAATATAGATATTTTTTGGATTGATATGTTTAGGAAGCGGCAACTGAACAATGATACCATCTACGTTTTCATAATTATAATCTTCCTGTATCTTATCATTCAACCCATCTTCGGTAGTCTCTTCTGGTAACTTGATAAGCTCTACTTCGATCCCTACCTCTTCACAATCTCGCAGCTTGCCGCGAATATAAGCGTTGGATGCAGGGTTGTCCCCTATTTGATAAATATGTAAAATAGGAGCATAGTCATCTTCTGCGATAATATTCTTGATTTTATCTTTGATATCTTGTGCGATAGATTTGCAATCAATAATCATTGTGAACCTCCTTTATAAAAATCTAAGTTTTATAAGAATGCCTGAAATAATTTCCTAAGCTTTGCGCTGAGAGCGTCATTTTCAAGATATGATGAAGAATTCAATCTGAACTTTCTGTACGGAACGTTTTCAGATGATAGATAAACATCATAATTGATGTCATCCATTATGAAGGATTCATTAGTGACAACTTTGGCGGTCGGTAAAAAACATTCAAGTAATGAAATATCATAATTGAAATCCTGACAAAGAGATTTACCAAAATCATCAATATCTGGAATCTTCTCATTATCGATATAGTCCCAAATGTATTTTATTCCAGTTAGACCATCTTTCATGAGGCCATCCGTTTTTACCATTTTGTGTAGGTCTGTATCAATCAAAATAAATTTACTATAGAATCCAGAAAATCCTCCATTAGACTGTAAAAGCAGCTTCATATGTTTTCTCCTTTATACTCACTACTACTATACAGAATATTTCGTAGCTGATTGATAAAACCATCCACAACGCATTCACTGCAATCTAAATTAACCGTACACATGCCACAGCTATCAGTATAATGGCGCAGTAGATCTTCGATTGATCTTTTATAATATTCTGTTTGGTCTTTATAAAATCCTAATTCACTCATTATTTTTGAAATCCTCCGTAATATCTTTGTACCCGCAGTCTTTTAGAGCTTGGCAATAAGTTTCAAGGCAATTCTTATCTACAGGCAGCCTGCTCCACATTTAAAATGATATGCAAGTTCTTTTGGAGTCTGCTTATGTTGAATAATTTTAATCGCCATCTGGCACCTCCACGGTAAAGATATTTTTGGTTGCTTCTTTCCAAGAAATAAACTCAGCCCCAGCAACTTCCGCTCTGCATCTATAGCACGCAATCACATTGTTCTCAGGAATATTCAAATCAGGATTTTCAAAAGAAGACACTCGAATCTTAGTTGTGTAACTGCAGTTCTTACAATGGAATACGATTACTGGATTTTTCAAACTATCAGTCTTATGCATAATGATTTTTATTCCTCCCACCCACCCATAAAATTTGCCTTTTACCAGAATGAATATTTTGTTCTAATTGAAGGTGTTTCTACACTTTTTGCAGGATTCTCCAGTGTTGCAGCAGTTGCGATAATTTTATCGATGCTCTTCTGGAAATCCTGTAGCTTATTTAATTCGCTTTCGACGCCCAGTTTCATTTCGATAAACCCCATATCTTCAAGACATTTACAGTAGCCAGCAATCTCGTTATAGAAGATATGGTTATACTCTTCCAAGAGAGTGTGCTCGTCAAACAGCTTTACTTTCCATGCAATTCCAAATGGAGCTTCTTTCTCAGCATGAGATTCAACCGTATAATACTTCATTATGTATTCTCCTTACAGGCCAAGGTTCTCCTTAATTCGCTTCAGTGCGTTGTTTGCTTCGTTGTAAGCGTCCTTTGCTACATGATAGGCATTCATCTTCTCAACTAGCTCCGCCTTTGCGATAACCTCCTTCATGTCAGCATTTGCAAGTTCATCGCTGCGGTTAAAGTCGTTAAGAATCAATCCTTCACAGAAGCCCTCAGCCTTATCCTTCGGTAATACCTTCTCTACCACAGCGCCGTTGTCGCCATTGAACATCTTCACGATACATTCGGTAGTCTCTTCGCCATTGTCATACACATAAAAATACTTAGCCATAATTTAGCCCTCCTCAACTTTTTCAAATTTATAAACAGTGTTCTCGGTCTGAATGATAACGTTCTTTTTGTCATCAGAGATATAGTAGTCTGTGACACAAGACGTGTGCATTGCACCCGAATAATCATGCCCTTCATTATCTTTGATGTACCGAAAGCCAGCGGATTCTCCGCCCCTCAGACGTACAATCTTCATGGTCATGCCAATCCAAGTGGGATACCAGCCGTCATTTCTGGTGCGACCAGTTGCCAACGAGATTGCGTTCGCCAGCTTGTACTGATTTTCCATAATCTCGTCATCAATCGGACTTTTATGAGTCAACGCAGCATTTGGCATCTTCTCAATCGTGCGAGTCAGAAGAAGCATGAAATGCATAAACGCATCGTGTCCTTCTTCTCCAACATTGATTTCAGAATACTTGCCCATTCGATACAGAAGCTCTGATGTATCAATTGTTTTTCCCATAATTTCCTCCATTACTTCACACCCGTAGATCCAAAGCCGCCAGCGCCGCGTTTAGTTTCCTCCAGCTCATCGACTACATCAAACTGCGCCTGATAATACGGAACGAACATGAACTGTGCAATACGATCACCATGAACAATTTCCTGTGGTATATCAGAGTGGTTGTACAGAGGAACCATAGCCTGACCACGATAATCCTCATCAATCACACCAACGCAGTTTGCCGGTGCCAACCCTCTTTTAGTAGCCAAACCGCTGCGAGCATAGCCCAAAATCGCCCAACCTTCAGCCGGAGCAAAACGCAGGCCGGTGCCAATCATACGTGTTTCGTGCGGCCGCATATAGATGATTGGATTGCCATGCTCGTCAAACAAATCTGCTTGTTCACGAGGAATGTAGGCATATACATCAGCACATGCTGCCTTCTCAGAACCATAAGTAGGAATGTGTGCGTCAGGATAAATTTTGTTTACTTTTACGATAGGATTCATAGTTAATTCTCCTTCCATAATACAATCTCTTTTTCTTTTAAACTCTTTTTCACGTCAATCACACGCTGATTTTTGCTACCAGCCCATGGCAATGAAATATCGCGCTCGGATTCAATATAGGGGCCATCAACTAGAACATCGATATAATTCAAATGATCCCAGTCTTTAATGTCGTCCCATTCATATCCTGTCCACATCCAGATATCCTTGGTATCACCAAACTCTTTGCGAACTCGCTCACAGATGTAGCCAACAATCAGTCGGTTTTGAATAAAGAGGGGGTCTCCCCCGCTAAATGTAAGACCTTGAATGTAATTAGGTCGAAGAAGGTTAAGTAAGCTCAACATCGTGTCTTCAACGAACGGAACACCGGCGGCAGCATCCCATGTCTGAGGATTATGACAGCCTTGGCAATGATGAGAACATCCACTTGTCCAAAGTGTGACTCTACAGCCGATTCCGTTTGCAATATCTGATATTGTTACTTTGATATAATTCATTGTGGTATCTCCTCTCTTGGCGACTCATGATATTGAACAACCTTTGGGTGTCTATCATCAACTGACTTCCAAAATGTATCCATTGGTATTCTCCTTATTTGCCGTTACTACTCTTAAAATAGTTCTGCAACAAAGTAAGAATCAGCCAGATGCCGGTCGCTAGTTTCAGAGTATACGAAATATGGAATATTTTAAAAATTCCCCACAAAAGGCCAGCTGTAATTGCCCACTGCGCTAAATAAAAAACAACTACAACGAGAATGAGTGCTATCGTCGAGCGGATTGTGTTAAGCGAATCTTTCTTCATCTTATGATTGCCTCCTTGTCTCTTGTAAATTTAATAACATCACCATAACCACCAGTCGGATGTATTTCTGGTACTGGGTATTCTGATAAATCTATAAAGTGTGCATCAGACCAAGTCTTTCCACCATCTAAGCTGATCTTGTCAATCGTAAACTCAGTTACCAACCTTAATCGCCTCTCAGACTTCCTGTGCGTGAACATGAGCGATTTCTACTCTTTGATCGCTTAAAAATATTGATGCTTTGCCATTTGAAACATCAATTCCTGTATTTACATGCTCACCATCTTCGTTTTCCCATGGTTCAGCCTTGATATAAAGTTTGTCACAAAACCAGAAAGGATCGCCATAGTTCAATGAGCCGAACATTACGATATCTCTTAAACTTTTACGAATTTCCATAATATAAAATCCTCCCACCCGCCCTTCGCTTTACGCGAATATTATTTAATTGTCGCTTAAATGAACCACTCGATCTCGAATCTCCTGCGTGCGCCCTTGGTTCCAGAAATTACTTCCGATGTAGCCGCAAGTGCGTCGTGCGACATTCATTTTGTTTTGATCACGATTACCACAATTAGGGCATTCCCATACAAGTTTGTGTGTTGTTTCATCCTCCACGATCTTAATCTCGCCGTCGTAGCCGCAGCACTGGCAGTAATCGGACTTGGTGTTCAGCTCCGCATACATGATGTTGTCGTAGATGAACCGCATCACACTGAGAACTGCCGGAATGTTGTGCTGCATATTGGGGACCTCTATGTAACTGATCGCTCCTCCAGGTGACAACTTCTGGAACTCGCTCTCAAACTTAAGTTTAGTAAAGGCATCAATATGTTCACGAACATTTACGTGATAGCTGTTGGTGATATAGTCGTGGTCTGTAACATCAGGAATAATGCCGAATCGCTTTTGCAGGCACTTGGCGAACTTATATGTAGTGGACTCCAACGGAGTGCCGTATAGAGAGTAATCAATGTTTTCTGCTTCTTTCCATTCTGTACACTTGTCATTCATATACTGCATGATAGACAGCGCGAACGGTTTTGCTTCAGGATCGGTGTGGCTGCGGCCGGTCATATACTTGACGCACTCATACAGGCCGGCATACCCCAGGCTGATGGTCGAGTAGCCGCCGAAGAGCAGTTTGTCGATCTTCTCGCCCTTCTTCAGGCGGGCCAGTGCACCATGCTGCCAATGAATAGGGCTCATATCAGAAATGGTACCGAGCAACCGCTTATGACGAGCCTGCAATGCTCGATGGCAGATATCCAGTCGTTCATCAAAGATTTTCCAGAATGCGTTCACATCCCTACCAGAGCTACATGCCACGTCCACCAGATTGATAGTGACGACACCCTGATTGAACCGGCCATAGTATTTCTGACCCTTGACCCAGTTTCCTGCATTTGCCACATTTTCAGTAGTTCGATCAGGAGTAAGGAACGAACGGCACCCCATACTTGTCCACACACCGCCTTTGAGCTCCTTCATAACCTTTGCAGAAATATAATCAGGAACCATACGTTTTGCGGTACACTGCGCTGCCAACTCAGTCAAGTGATAATATTTAGAATCCGGATGAATATTATCCTCATCAAGAACATAAATCAGCTTCGGGAATGCAGGAGTAACATACACCCCAACTTCATTTTTGACACCTTTGATACGCTGTTTTAACATTTCTTCGACAATGACAGCCAAGTCATCACGAGTCTGACCTGCAGGAACTTCGTCCAGATACATGAAGACGGTGATGAAGGGGGCCTGACCGTTGGTAGTCATAAGAGTGATAACCTGGTACTGAATTGTCTGGACACCACGAGAAATCTCAGCCCTTAGACGACGATTTACAATACGGTCGATAGCTTCCTGTGAGGGCATTTTTTCGATATCATCATTCTGAAGCATCTCATAGAATTCGTTATGAACTTCTGCTGTAATCTTCTTACGGGAGACATCCACAAAAGGAGCCAGATGAGACAGCGTAATGCTCTGGCCGCCGTACTGGTTGGAGGCGACCTGCGCGATGATCTGGGTCGCGATGTTGCAGGCGGTGGAGAAACTGTGGGGCTTATCAATGCCAGTACCAGAAATAACAGTGCCGTTCTGAAGCATATCTTCCAGGTTGACCAGGTCACAGTTACCTGTTACAATGCCACCATCCAGCGTAAAAGAATGAGTTTCAGGTTCTTCAACACACCAAGCATCGTATTCAATTTCAGGTCTATACGGCGTAATCTTTTTCACAGACCACAAATTATTCGCAATTTGATACTTTCTGAAGCGGAACTCAATTAGTCGCGCCTCTTTCTTAAAGTTCGTATCACGAACGACTTCTGATTCGCTTGATACATAAAATCCTGCAACAGAAGAAATATCGCGAATCATTTCCGCCACACGATCATCAGAAGTTGCAACTTTATTGGCTTTTACCGCACCATCGGCAGCATAAAATCCTTCAAATAGATGTTGCTTCTCTTTTATATCTAAGAACCGCCACGCTTTTGCGTTCAGGAAATCTTGTTTAAACGCACCCCTGTGTAAAACATATGCATCACCATGATAAGATTCTGGATATGTAACGGTGTCTCCGGCTTTTACAAAATTGTCTGCGTATCTAATTTTGTTGCCACATAGACGAATTGTAGTATAGTCATTTTTCTTATCGAGACCATCTCCAATTGCAAATCCTGTTGCCCATGCCTGATAATCTTCTTTTGATTCCATTTCGTACTTAGAAAGCTCAGGAAGCATGGCTAATGTCATTCCTTCTTTTAATTCAGTGGTTACAGAACCATCATTCAGCAACCATCTGTGGTTTGCCGTGCAGAAGACATGTTTGACAGACCGACCTGCCTGAAGCATAACATCTTGCATTTTTTGTTTTCCATACTTTTTTACGGTAGCGGTATGCCATTTGCCATCAGAACCGACAACTTTCACTGTTTCACCGTCATTGAAATCTCGAAATTCTTTTACGCCACTGTCGGTCACAAAACGAGTATTGCTCTTAAAGCAGTTATGCATGTGCTGAGCAAAATAATCTGCATCATGGAAGTGAATCAAACCATCTTCATGTGCCTTGACGATTTCTGGGTCGAGTAACAAACGAGCAGTCAGATCCTTTGATACCTCACCGGCCATGTAGTCGCGCTGCACACTGTTGACCGTTGGGTTCTTATTACTGTTCTCCTGCTTGATCGAATCATTCTTAGCGTCGATGATTTCAAGGATGCTGGCATTCGTCTTTTCCTTGTCGCGAATTTCCTGACGGAGCTTTCGCCAGTGGCTATAAGATTCAGCTACATCAGCAAAAGGACTTGCTTTCAACTGCTCAATGACGACATCCTGAATCTGCTCGACAGAAAGAGTGTCTGGCATCTCGGCGATATAATCCGCAATTGCATTCGATACACGAGAGTCAATACCGCCGGGAGTGGTGGTCATTGCCTTTTCGATCGCATTTACGATCTTAGACTTGTCGAACGGAGCTTTTACGCCATTGCGTTTAATTACATACTCCATACTCCATCACCTCCATATCAATAATAGCGCTGTTCGTTCATCATTTTCACGGCATAATCTTCATACCAACGAGCCTTCTTCTCGTCCTGCTCTGCGGCTACACCGGGCTTAGAGCCATCACGGAAGCGATACTTGTAGGCATTGCAAATACAGAACCAGCGAACGGCTTCGTCGCCAAACAGCTTACGCATATTCTCAATGCACTCGGTGCCATGATAGTGAGCGGGGCCATCCACATACTCATACGGCTGCTCATCGGGCTGTTCATTGGTATCATCTTTAATCGGGCGCGGCCAGTCAGGATGTTCGTCTTCCTCACAGGCACAGCTGTCATCATCCTTTTCGTCTCGGTCATCCAACTCTGCGGACTCGCAGTTATCACAGTCTCCATCACACTCGTCGGTATCATCCTCATCGTCGTCGGCGTCATCGTCACAGTAACAATGATCATCAATATCGATGTCCTGATTGTGTAAATTCCAAAGCAAGATTCTACGAGTCATAGCTTCAGAATTTTTGATATCACAAGCCTTCGCCAAAATATGAAGAGTGTCAGTATCAAGCTCTGCAAGACTATCGAAGTCAAAGCGGCCAATATGGTGCCCGTTTTCACTCATACGGCCAGTATCGGTAAGAGTCAGATAATCAATAATACCGTCATCGTCGCGGTAATCTTCACAGTCACAATCTGGGGTATCGTCATCCTCAGCAGCTCTATGGAAGACTTCCTCATACAGGTCGTGATAATTCTGATAAATATCGGCCAGTAGACCGCGCAGAATAGGTTCTTCTTCGTCAATATTTAGCTGGCCAATATAGGTAACCCAGGTTTTTGCACCAAACAGAAACATACCACTTTCATTTAACTCATGATAAGATTTTGCCCTAGCTAGAATCATGGGAGAAGTGCATTTGTTAAAATTGTAGACAAGACGTAGGACACCATTTTCATTCAGAATATCGCAATCATTGATATCCATAACAGACTTCTTATTCATATGTACGCTCCTTTACTTCTCGACGGATTTATATACATCTGCCAGCTTCGGGTGGCGGCCACAGCAGCGGCTACCCTCGGGGCAGAACGGATACTTAGGATTAGCCTCACAGGATGGGACCATCCATGCGGCAAGTTCAGGACACACGGTAGCAACCTGCTCCTTTATCAGTTGAAACATAGACCGGATTTCACTTTGGGCGCGAGTGCAGAGCCGCAGGTGACTCATTTCAATCAGCGACCGCGCGTTGATGGTGACATAGAGTTCAGTACAGCAGGCATTCGGCAGAACAGCACGAGCGTCTTCATTAGCGGCATTATGATATTTTTTTAGGATATAATAATCAGCTGCGATACTTCCCATCATATCTTTAAAAACATCTGCGTCTTCACCGCTGAACGGATTTACATAATCAAAGTTGTCCATCGCTACATATCTTTGCGACTGCACGCTCAAGCTGATGTGACGATGACGACTTAACTGTGCCAACAGCGCTCGACTGACACCGGTGACATGAAACGTAAAACTGATATGTTCAAGCACGCTCTGATGCCCGGTTGCCTTGCATCCCTTTGCGATTCGATAAGTCTCGGTCGGCTGCGAATTGTAACAGACACTTGCTGCCAGCTCTGCGATACTGAGCGGATTCTTGTCTGCATTCTTCTTTACCGGCTGTGAATACGAAATCAATTCGACTTCCATTTACTGCCCCTCCTTGATAAAACCATCTACTGTTTTCCTGCCTGTCAGAACCTGTTTCATTTGTTCCGGCGACAATTTATATGTAACAACATCACCACATTCATATCCGTAGCGCCGAATCTGACGCTCGCATTCTGCTGTGGCGCGTTCTTTGCGGCCAAGTTCTCTTTGATTGATCCCTCGCATGGGACCTCACCTCCCTCCTTATTCGGTATTTACTGTTTCAATTTCAATGTCGTAATCATATTTCCAATATTTGGGGAACGCGATCATTGTGCCATGCGCCCATAAGAAATAGATTTCGTCTAATTCTGCCACGATTTCAAAACGATTGCCGTAGCGAAGCTGCCAACATAGATTTTCATCTTGATAATTAAGTTTTAGATATCGACGTGTCCAAGTTTTCACGGCGCATCTCCTTTAAGATCTCGTTGACTCGATTTTCCGCATAACAGAGATTAAGAATAGCGTGAACAATAAACCTAGATTCACAGACGTTGAAATAATTCTCAGCGTATTTAAGGTCTCTACAAGCCTGTCGATACTCTTCGAGTTTTCCATAATCCATAATTCCTCCTCAACCGTAGCTTACTTCTGACTTATCATCGCGGAATCGCACAAAGGTCGGAAATTGCAGAGACTCAAGGCCGGCCTTTTTATCCATCGTGACCTCTTTGTATTTGCACTCAACAATCTTGCCGATGTAATTATCAGGATTTGCCCATACAGCAGCTCTCGTAGCATCGTCAAAACCAGAGCCGACACGAAGTTCATTACCCTTGTAGTCAACAACCAGAGCACCCATCGTACCAGCCAGCCGGTTTTGACCTTCTTCAACTGCGGTAATACGTAGATCAACAGTGTAAAAACGCTTAATTTTGAGACACCCAGTGTGACGAGACCGTTTATAAGGGACGTCGGTGTTAAGCATCAACCCCTCCCAATCATGTTTGACTGCATAATCGAGCCACTGAGGAATCACACTCTGATCAGTACCTTCATAGACCATCGGCACGACCTGGATATTTTTGAGCCCTTTATACTTAGCCGTAGCGGCCAAATCTGTAAGCCACTTACGACGGAGTTTATAAGATGTAGTCAAAGAACCATCTTCATAAGGAATACTTCCCTTGCCGTTTTCAAATTCATCAGTCGGAATCAAATCAAACACCACAAACTTGATCTGGCTCTTGTCTCCATCCGAGTTCAGAATGCCAGTACCAACCCGGAATGCTTCCCCATCCGATAACCCCTCGTCATTGAGATAAACAAGCTCACCATCGTAGACGTATTCATCAATCAGAGATTCATCGCCAAGCTCTTTGATAATGTCATCCTTAATATGGTCGAGGCCGGCAAACTCCTGACCTTGGCGGGAAAAAAACTTACCACGGTAGAATGTGCCTCGGTTTCCATTCATTTTGCGGCTGAGACTGAACCAGGTATCCGGCTTGAGTTTGATTTTGTCGATGGGATACCCCTGCTGGACTTCCCAGACCGGAATGACCACTTTACCAAAAATCTTATTGACTGTAGCAGCCTCGATGCCAAGTGGCAGATTCTTTGTGAACACCCGCATAAGGAAGTCTTTATGCGAAGCATTCCAGTAGATATAGCTGACCGCCATCGAGATGTCTTCATCTGTACCAGTATTGTGTTCTGCGAGATATAGGCAGATGTTTTGAAAGGTGTGCGGCATATCGTCTCGGATAAGAACCTTTTTATTTATCTTGGCTTTAGAGATTCCTGTTGTGATCTGCGGATCGAGAATGAAATCGAGGAAGAAAAATAGTGGGTTCTCACCGATCTCGTTCTTTGCATCCAACAAGATTGTTGACTTATCGGTCTTTTTTGTGGCCTTCTGGAGCTTCTTTGTCAGTGTTTCCAGCTTGTCCAGCATCACACCGTCCAGAATTAGCTCGCCTTCAAAATCAAGTGATGATGTCATCTTCAGTCCCCTTTCTTGTTCTCTTGGTTTTTTGCGGTAATTCATAATGAGTCAGCGCTTCACGCATTTCGTGGAGAAGAAATGCATGGATCAACCATGATGTAGTATCTGGCTCACAGAAGATGATCTGGCATTTATATCGAGCAAGCCATGTGGTGAGACTACCCAGCAGTGAAGCGGGCGTCATTTTACTGCGATATGCACCGCGATTGATCTTTTCCCATGAACCGTTTTCAATAAGTATGTAAGTTTTTGCTCCGGCCGCTGCCGCCCTGTCGAACTCTTTAGCGAACCGAATTCGATTCGTTGTGAAGTTGCCGCAGATTTCATCTATGGAATTTTTTCTTTCAATGGTCACTTTATCTGCCAACGAGAATTTTTCGCCATTCGGCAGTGTTACCTCAGCACTATAGTCACCAAAATTCAGCCGCTTACGCATATAAGCACACGGAAACGATGAGAGTCGCTGATGAAGAAGTGGAGTATCCTTTTCGCGGTCATCCACAATAATCACCATTGACTTGAGGATCTGAGTGATTTCGTTATATGTCACTTTGTCACCTCCTCTCATCTGACGTGCACGTATTTACGAAGAATCGTTTCTTTATCGGTCTTAGACTGAATCCACTGACCCTGCTCGTCTTTTGACCAGCGACCTTCTTCTCGCTCTTCATCAATGCGGAGGATGTCGCCCTTTTCAATTGGAGCAGTTTCCAGAGTACGAGCTTTCACTTTAAGCCGGCGCTGTTGACCGGTTTTAAGAACATAAGCCGTAACCGTTTTGTTGGAGAACTTGCCATCAATATCCAAGACATAGATATAGGAATCTTTGAGCTTCGGCATTGTCAGCTGGATGTATCCAAGGCAATCGGCCTCATACATGATGCGGTCTGTAATTGAAGTTTTGATATCTTCTGTTTCTCTCGCCAAATTCCGAACAATACCAAGCCAGTCCACATTGACATATTTTTTCTCAGTCTCTTTTTCGCACAAATGAAGCATCGTGTCATGAGAGAAGAGCCGATCCATGTCAATCTTGTTAAGCTGCTTTGCTCCGAAGTATTTATTAAAGATATCCACCTGGGCAAGAAGCTGATTGGGGTTCCCGAACTCCGAAAAGAAGTCAAGCTTAATAAGAATTTTAAGCTGGCTACTGTCCGCGATTTTCTTCATTTTGTTCACCATAAGCAGATCAATGAAGGAACTGAACTTATCATTGCGAAGCTTATAAAACTCACGACTGACGCGCTTATTCAGGTACTTGATGGACTCCATGCCCTGATAGATTTTTTTATCGGTCTTATCGTAGACATATTCATCTCGCGAGTGCCGGAACTTGATTGGCATGATTTGAATTTCACGTTCTCCTGCCAGCTGTGTCGCTTTGATGATTTTATCCTGTGTGTCCGCCGTATTAAGCAGCGCCGTGATAAACTCACGCGTGTAGTAGTAACGATAATACGCACAATAGTATGTAAGAATAGAGTAACCAGTAGCATGGTTCAGACCAAACTGATAAGAGGCCGAGTTCTCGATAACCTGTAAGAATTCTTTTGCTTCTGTCTCAGCTGTTTCTATTGGCTTCGTTGAGTGATTACAGTAACCATTCAGGATACGGGGCATTGCCGCATCCAACTCCGCCTTGTTCTTATGACCGATTGCACGGCGAACACTATCTGCATCACCGCCGCTCATATCACAGAACTGTTGGAGGAATGCAATAGTCTGTTCCTGAAAGACAAGCCAACCCAAGCTATCTTTTAACAGTTCGTCGATTTCAGGCGATGGGTTATGATTTGCTTCGTGCCGGAAGAGCTTATCTCTGTAAGAAGCACCGCCGGGTCGAATAGCTGCTGTGACCAAGCTTAAATCTGCAATGCTATGAACATCATATTTTTTTAGCGAATCAAAAGCGAAGTCTTCAACGAACTGGAAAATACCAACCGGAGATGTTTTCATATCAGTCCAAACCTTTTGGTCATCGAAGTTCATCTCCCAGGTGTGTGGGTACGGAATATCAGCCAGCTTACAGGTCTTATCAATAACAGATACTGTATCAAGACCGAGGATATCGTATTTTGCCAGACCGACTGCATGAGACGCTTCCATGTCAAGACACAGAATAGGCAGACCGTCTTTATCTTGGAAGACACCATACCTTTTATAGAGGTCGATTGGAGCGATGATAACGCCGGCCGGATGGTGAGACAGCGATACAATTGTCCCCTGCAATCCATCGAAATAGTAGAAGATATCAGGATGATCTGCACGGCACTTTTCAGCGTCGGCGTCATATTCCTTTTTCACTTTTGCAATTCGATCAAGAGAATAAGGGTTCTCAGACTCATCTGTGCCCTGATTTTCTCGCTTCCAGACCTTAGCTAGAGCTCGTCCAATCTCGTCGATTGTCGCTTTCCCTGCCAGAGTACCCATAGCCAGAACGTATGCGCATTTCTCACGGCCGAACGATTCAAAGATGTGGTTGTAAATCATGGGACGATAAGCATCCGGCACATCGATATCAATATCACCAATCTCAACACGGTTTTCATTACAGAAGCGCGAGAACACCAGATTCCAGCGAGCCGGGTCAACATCGATAATGTCTGTAACGAATGCACACCGGGAACCTGCAACAGAACCACGACTTGGTCCGAATGGAATGCCTTCATTTTTGCCCCAAATCATCAGGTCGCTCATAGAAAGCATAAAGCCCAGCATGTTAGTTTTCTTAAAGACTGTAAGTTCCTCTTCAACATCTGCCTTAAACTGTGCGACTTCAAATTCAGGAATGATACCGCGACGAATTTTGTCGTTCAGCATATCATGGGTTCGTTTGATATAAACCCCGGCATCTGATTCAGAGGTTCCAGTCAAAATGGGATACCGCGCCTTTGTGCTTAGAGTGAAATCATTGACACTATCGGCCATTCGATTCGTATTCTCGATTGCTTCCATCCAAACTTCACGAGGGAGCGCATCTTGCATAGTAAACGCATCGACTAATTCATTGTAAGATTTGAATGTTAAATCAAATTCGTCCTCGCCAGTGAACTCGATTCCCTTGCCCATCATAAGGATCTTACGGCACTCTGCTTTATACGCATTCAGACTATGGGTATCAGTTGCAGCAATCAGTGGTTTGTGATATTTCTTAGAAAGTTCCCAGAGATACTGGTTGTATTCCTTTTGATCGTCACAATCGTGATACTGAATCTCATAATAGTCATAAGTTTCGCATAGTTTGTCATAGACTTCCTGACGAAATCCATCACATTCTGACGTGTATTTACGAAGTGGACTTGCCAGACAGGCAGAGATTTTGATGATGTTATCAGACAAACCAAAGAACTCTTCAAAAGTAATGCGCGGCTTATAATACTTGTGGTCAGCATCATAAGATGTGCCCATTACTTTGTTTAGCTCCAGAACACCATGAGCATTTTTGCAAAGAAGAATCGTATGGAAGTTGTCGCGAACTTTATAACGTCCGGCATCAATCATTTTGCCGATTTCCTCTTGTGCTTCTTGCGGGTCCCATCCCTGATAAGATTCATAAACCTCGTCTGGAATCTCTGGATAGTGATATATCTCAGAAGTAAGATACACCTCGCAACCAACAATAAACTTCAACCCCTTCTTTTCTGCATACTGTTTCTTTTCAGTCCAGTTAAGGTTGTAACCATGGTTGGTAGAAGCAATCGCTTTCATCCCGTAAGAAGCAGCGAGATCAACATAGTCTTCCCACTTTGTACAAGAATCAAGGAGCGAACCTTTATCGTCGTGCAAATGGTATACAACATAGTTTTGCTCCATGACTCCTCCTTAAAACAGATCGTCTATACCAACCACGCCTGGGTCTTTTGCTGCATAGAACGGTTTCTTATTGATACAGTCTCGTAGTGGTTCACAGGTTTTACGATGACCGCAGAGATTGGCACAGAAGAAATTTGGATTGCCGTTTTTTTCTTCGATCTCTCTTGCTGGCCATTCACCGCTTCGTTTCCGTTCTTCAAATTCATCTGCTGTTTCGTTTATGTAATCAATACACTCTTTGCGCAGTTCATCAGTGACAGGATACTGTCTGACATAAGTGGTCAACTTGAACTGGCAGCGAATATCTTCCGGTAGATCATTGATATCGTTCGATTCGATAAATTCCTGAATGACGATTTCGATCTGCTCGCTGTCATACCCGGCGGTTTTCATCTTGTAACGGACAGTTGAACGTAACGTGTAGCCAACCTTACACCGGTCGAGCACTTTCTCCTGCTGCTTTGCCAGCCTGCCTTTACCAGTTTGATAAATGACCTTACAGTATTTCACCATGATCCACGCTGGCGACAAACAAGTGAATCCGGCCTGCTCAAGTGCAAGAGTATAAGCAACCAACTGACGACCATAATGCAAAAGATCTTTATCTTGAAACTGACTGGATGTTTTGATATCCAATACCTGTAAACGGCCATCCGGCAAGATACGAATCAAGTCAGCATAACCTTGAAGATAGCGATCTTCGCGAATCTTCAGGATCAGGAGTTTTTCAACTTCATACTTTCCTCTTGGGCTAACATAATCACGAGCCATGCAGCGCATATTCGAAACCCAGCGGTCGCGAATTCCATCGCCGCCATCTCTCGTTTTTGGAAACTTAACACCAAGCATATCGAGTTCTTCCAGGCCGTTTTCGATAGCTGGCCCAATATCCGCTTCTGTATTTTTCCCTTCGATGATTCCTTCCAACGTATCGTGGCAAATGGTTCCCAAGTAGGAATATACATTAGCACATTGATCACGCGGCTTGATATAAGTCAGATATGCATTGTATGGACAATCGTGAATCGTACTCAACTTTGAATAGCTGTACACCTGCGCTCCTTTGTCATACAATGCTTGTAGCTCTGGGGCAATAACTCTCTGTCCCATTTTACATCACTCCTTTACCCACTTTACATACTTTGTTAATCCCTCTTTGTACGCATCCCGGCCAAGATCAGCGATGTTCATTTTGGAACCTTCTGGAACAAGAGATGCTTCGTCCCAGATATAACCGACCTTTGTTTTTAGAATTGGGTTGTTCACAATGAGTTTTTTACATTCGTTGACCAGGTGCTCTTCCGCAAGCCCTTCGTCATAAGCCAAGATGATTTTTTTAGGAAGAAGTTTTTTTATGTATTTCGCCTGCGTATCTGACACATGACAACCACACGTTGCAAGAGCGATATTGCTGCCAAATGAATCACACTGTTGAACCGCTTTTTCCGACTCAAAGAGAATAATATTTCCTGTTTCTTGAATCCGATGATAATTCTCGACATATCCAAACAGAGTTTTACTGCGTGGGCAGGCGATCAGTGGATACCAGCGTTTATCATGGTCGCATTCGTAATTGGCTCGACCCATGATTCCAACCAAGGAACCATCTGTAGCTCGTTCTGGGATTGTGATTCGATTGGATTCGATATCATAGCCGACACCAAACTTCTCTTGTGTAGCCAAACTGATTCCATCTTTAACGAATTTGAGATTGTACTTGTTTGCATATGGCTCCAGGATTTCTTCTGGATATACTTTCAAGTCTTCCATCTCTTCTTTATAATCTGGTATCAACTTTAAGAAGAAACCACCGAACGGCCAGTGCGTTTTGATATTCACTTCGTCTTCTGAAATACCAGCTTTTCGTGCAGCAAATCTCAAAGCGTCTGGGAAAGAGCAGTGTTTGACATCCATAATCAGACTGAAAATGTTCCCCTTCTGATTTGTTGAGAAAACAAAAAATCGAAGAGTGCTGCAATCAACCATGCAACTTGTTGGGTTACGTTGTTCTTCACGAGCAAACCGTAGATTGTTTTTTTGAGGATTGAATTTGATATTTTCAAAACCAAGTGCTTCAAGGATCTGGATGATTTTGTCTGGCTGATTTTCGAGCTTAGACGTTAAAAGATTGACGTCCACATAATCACCCCTCCCTTCTTATTTATCTGCGGTCATATTGACCATGGTCGTTTACAATAGTACAATAACCGATCTCTTGCCATGTATTATAAGCGCCATTTACGCAGTACAAGAGACACTGCCCTCGTTCATCGTTTCGAGTTTTATCAAGGAAGATAACGACATATTTTTTGTCTTTATCGATCTGAACAGGAACTTTTATGTACTTCCCGGAGTCAAGCTTCTTATAGCGATAAGGTTCACAGTCATATTTTTCACCAGAGTATTCATCATCCCACAGCAATCTCTGGAGACAAACCTCAGAACATACTTCTTTGATTTGTTTTGAACTACTCAAGCAACTTGCATCAAGATATCTTTGATTTGTGGTGTAAAGAGCCAACTGAAAGCTTGCAACGAAACACACCTGTTCTTTACTTACAGCTTGAAAGATACGACGACTATCCATCAAAAGTGTCTGCCACATTCTATCGTCATTCCCAGAAGAATCAGATGCTTTAAGAGTGTCATAAATAAATACTTTCGTTCCGCTTCGTGCCAATCGTTTGATGTGTTTAACAAGTGAACTTGTATCGCTTTCAAATAATTTCACGAACTGAATATCCGAATATTTCTCTTTTTCGATTTTAATTGCTTCACGCAGCATCTTTTTATCTTCTTCTGTAAAATGTCCAGCTTTAAGCTTTTTACGAGTGATATTCCAATAATTCAAATCGTTCGTCAAGACATGAACAAGGAGAAGGTTTTTATATGCATCAACTGTCATTTCGTTTGAGATAATGCAAACCTTGTAACCATTTTCTGCTATTGGGACGACCATATTATTAAACAGAAAAGAACTTTTAAAACTGCCACTATGAGCTGCCAATAAATACATGTCACCAATTGGAAGACCAAGAGTTAAACTATTTAAAATCTTTGCAACTTTATCATATTGGACACCTACGCCCATACCCGCATCACACTGTTCAAGATATTTCTCATCAGCAATGATGTTTTCGACTTTTGCGCCGTTCCCGGTAGTCAGCGCTACGCTGTTATTGAGCAGCTCGAAAGTGTTATACACATCTTCGTTCGTGGCATCATCAAAGCGTTCCGGGTGACTGAACAGCTCATCATACTTGGTGGCCAAGATTTTGAGCGTATTCATTTTGGCGATTTGGTTGTAATAGCTGTCTGCGTTTTCCGGATCTACTAGATCCATCATTTCCTTACAAGCTCGCCAACCATTTAATTCCTCATAATGCCGCCGAAGAGTAGGTTTATCTGATAAATATGTATCCAGAGTAATATTGTCGATATTTGAAAATCCCTGTTGACGAAGACCACGACCAACTCGGAAATAGAAAAGCGGTTCTTCACAAATCAGAGTTTTATCAATCCCTTCATTGACGTTTTTATAATCGTCATATCGCTGAGGGTCTTTCCAGAGACAAAAAACAAAACTTGCTTCGATTTGTTCACGGTTTGACTCGATTTTTTTAATCGTCTTGTTCAAATCCATAAATCATCACCTCCAAGCAAGTTGCTTACATCATTCCCTTTATGTGTTGCTCCGACATTGGACAAGTCGATCATTGCGTCAATATCCGGTTCGAAACTTTGTTTTATTGTTTTATTCGTTTTGTTCTGTTCACGACGATATACTGCTCCGATATTATTGCGGACGATTGCCATCATATAGTTTGCTTTAGCCATATCGCTATCAAACTTTTTATTGGTCATAGCCCACTGGATTGCGGTACGTTGTTCATCGAATGTTTGCTGAATGATTTCGTCTGAATACCAATCCAATTCTTTGAGTCGTCGGAACACGATCGTCGGCATAGGCTGCCCTCCATTGGGATCATAGCCGATTAGATTTGCAATCGTATCACAGAGTTTTTTGTAAGACTCTGTAGTGCGTCCTGGCTTATCGTAATGTTTCGGTTTATTCTTTTTCGCTTTTTCTTTGCGTCTACCAGCCATCCAGGCTTGATAAATCGCTTCGGACTGGAAATACCATCCGTTTGGAGCTACAAAATATTCATCTCTTGGCCCCACTGTGCCGGTAGCCCGGCATTTTACCATTGCTGGTTTTGCCATATTTCCACCTTGATTACCCACCATCCCACCCTACGTTTTGTTTTTATCTGTGTATAACTTACTTTATGCAACCAAAGAATAAACGCGCTTTAATGCGTCGATCGGAAATTCAGGGTCAGAGAACTTGAGACCAACTTCATCACGAATTGCCTTGACCTGAGCCTTAACATCAGCAGAAGCGTTGCTGAAACGATCCTGGATTGCGCTGATCCACTCGGCACGATGAGGTTCATCCTCTTCAGCCTGAGCTGCTCCAACATACTGTTTTGCACGCTCGGCCTGCACGGATTCAACCTCCTTCTTCTCAGCTGCCTGCTTCTTCAGGTCAGCTTCATACGAACGACCGCTCTTATCGTGTTCTGCCTTAATTGCGTCGGTTAGGGCTTTGATAAGTTCGTCTGCGTTCAGAGGAATTCGATCGACAATATCCGCGAATCGACTCTTAGCATCAACAGAGAAATTATCGTCACGGAAACAAATCACTCGACGCTCTTCCTTGACACGACCAATGACTTCTTCTTTCTTTGTTACGACGTTTTTGCGACCTGTTTTCACTTGATCAATGTCACGATCGATATATGCGACACCAACGATATCGACTTTGTTTTTCAAAGCATTGAAATAACGCTTTTCCATATTAGTAGACAACATCGAATAAGTGGCCATGGTGACAGGATCAGTAATATCAGTCTTCTTGGTGTGTCCGATAACAATCGGACTAACACCAACACGCTTTAATTCCCACATTCTATCTGTTACCAGCTCGATTGCTTTATCAAATGGTCCAGAGAATCCGTTAAAAGCTGCACGGAAGGTCTTAGCCCTTTTATCCGGATTATCGCGATTCCAGATTCGCAGGGTTTCATCTTCTGCCATTTTCATAAGTTCGTCGATAGTATCAATGACAACGACCTTCAAATCCTGATAATCAGAAAAACGGTTTTCGATAATATCAAGAGTGACGTCATCGAACTTTTCCCAATCCCAAATCGGTTCACATTCAATACCCTGGATAGTTGCTCGATCGGACTCTTTGCCACAAGTCAGAAACAAATACCCATCGTCTCCAACAAGTTTTTCGCACATCTGTTTGATTACGGTGGTTTTACCAATACCCGATTCACCCATGAGATAAAGGCTGTAATCAAGAGGATTCAAACTAATATCAACTTTCTTGCCATATTTACGTGCCATTATGTATTCTCCTTTATTTTATTCATTCCATGGAAGTTCGACTGGATCAAAACATGGTGTCGATATCGTCCTCGCTGTTTTCCTGAGTTTCAACTGCGGGAGCAGCTGTAGTCTTTGCCTTAGTTTTAGAATCCTTCATCATATCGTCCAAACTTTCATCGACCGCCGGGACGTAGATTTCATCCTCAAATTCACGAGCCGTGTAACCAGAATCGGCTGCAGTCTTGCAATGCTCGAATTCACCAGTCAGCAAAGGCTTCACCAGACGCAACTCATTGACTCGCTCACCAAAGACGCTGCCGCGCGGTTTGAAATCTTCCATCTTAGAGATGCCGAGTTCGACCTGTTCTCTCTGCTGTTCCGTCAGACTGTCCATAGTAAACTCAACTTCCTCAGCACCATTGACAACTGCAAGCTGCCAGTTCATATGCACCGGGTTGCGGGACTTGGTCTCCAGATAACGCATCTTGTAATCGTGAATGGCCTTATGCTTTGGCTTGTTCATATCGAAGACTGCAGTGTTAAAAACAGTTTCGATCTGGAACATTTTACGAGCGGCGTCTGCCTTAGAATACATCGGAGTGTAGCAATGCATCAAGATCTTGCCATCGTCCTTGAAGCTGGATTTATCCATGCTGTCCTTGTCGTAATACAGATCCAGATTCATCGTCAGATGCGGAGTGTCCTTTTCACCAGGCGCATACACGTTCTGAATCTGAAACTCACGATAAACCTGATCGCTGTATTTGCCAGTGCCGGGACGAAGAGCAAAATTGCCAGTGACAACGATATCGTCTTCATAACCTGCCAGCGCGGATTCCAGATATTCGATCATATCCCACTCGGTGATGAACTCCTTACGCTCGCCCAAATTCACAGTAAACTTCTTGATACTGGACACATTCTTGACAATATCCTCATCAAAACGGTCTGCCCAATCGATCTCAATACTCTTCTTATCTACGTCCAAAGTCTTGATCGTGTCGTTCTTAAAGCCTTCCAGCTTGACATAACCAATATTGGTGCCAGCCTTAATGCCAAAATTGATACTGATCTTCTCACTGGTCTTAAGAGTATCGCGCTTCACCATTGGAGCCTTCCGAGAGACGGAAATCTTACCACAAAAACTAAAGCGGGAATAAACATCGTTTTTCTTGTCTGCCATATGTACCTCCTATGTATATAACCATCAATAATCGACTTCTTCAGTAGACTTTGCTTCCCATTCAGGGACATCCGGATAAGCGGGAATAATTTTTGGCTCGTGTTTGCAACGAGAAATGAATTCGTCTGTCAGCTTATCGAGGCAGTCAGAGCAAAGACAGAACTTCATTCGATCCTCGTCGCGCTTAGAACCATAAGGGAAAACGATCTCCTGCTCCCCAAGAACAGTCTCATCAATTTCGTTCAAAGTCTCACCACAGAAATTGCAAATCATAATTTATCTCCTATCTAATTTGAACTGCTGCGTATCAGATTAGAATCGGAGATGCGCGTCCATACAGCATCTGTACTCCCCTTTCGTCTTTTTATTTATAAATTCACTTCAGTTCTATGATGTCGTTATAAAGCATCACATAATCATCCGTGTATTTATTTCCATGAAAGTGGCCAAAATACCACATCGGTTTTTGATCCGCCGGGAATTGCTCGTAAAGGTCATCGAAAAACTCTTCTGTTGATGTATCGACCGTACTTTGGTCAACGCCGTTCAAGAACAGTTCTTTAGGTTCAAACCGCAGCGGACAAGTATGGGTCAACATAATATCAATCGGATATTTGGTTGCCATAAGACGCACGAGACCTTTTGTAAGTTCGTTTGGTTGTTCATCTTCAAACCACAGCAATGGCCAACCGCGCTCCAGCCGATAAAATTTATCAACAGAATAAGCGCCGCCACACACAAGTGCGTTTAACCAACTCTTACCCGCTTTAATCTTATAAATCGCACCATCAATTGCATAATATTGATTTGGATACCGTGAATCCCATAACATCGGCCCCTGAATCGCTCCTTCTGTGATTTCAATCTCTTTGTAGCCATCCGTTTCAGTTGGTCTTCGCTCATGATTACCATGGATGCAAAACAATTTTGCTGGAACTTTGGCTGCGACATCTTTTATATGTTGGTCTCGTACATTTGTTACTCCAAAGTAATTCAGTCCGACGTCTCCAAGGCATATAATCCATTCGACACCAGCGGTATCTTCGCAAAAATGTCTTAGCTGAATAAACCGACTCGGAACTCCATGAATATCACCTGTCATGTAAACTGCCATTTGAAAACTCCTTTTCAAAAAACTCTTTGCAGGCGGCTTCGAATTTACAACCTTCACAGTCTAGATTTGAATCCGTTCTTGTGCGACATATTTCTTTAATGCCTTGATTTTCTTTTATAAATTTATTAAAATTGTCAAATGAATATCTCATAAGAACCTCCTTTTAAGATGGAACCGGGCTTACTTTGTCATAAAGAGTCCACTCGGCTGGACAATTACAGTGTGGTGTATAAATCTTTTGGAGTAGTCATTTGGCCTCCTCTTTTGAGTAAAATGTCCAATCACATGGTTCATTAGATTCATACACTATTAATCTGTCACACACAGAATGATATCTGCATTTCAAACAATGAGTGTCATATGCATTTCCAATTCCTTTACAATTGCTAATAAAATCCCGGAGAGCTGCTTCAAGTTGTTCTTCTGTAACCATTTTTAATTTCTCCGATTTAAAATAATTCAGCCAATTCTTTTTCTGTTAATCCGAAATGTTCTCTTCCAAAATATACCCAATCTCTAGGAATGCTGTTGTCCCAGAATTTAAACTTTTTACAAACTGATTCGTATTTGCATCTTTTGCAATCCCAGCTTTCATCACATTCTTTTTTGAAGTCTCTCAATGCAGCCTCAAGTTCTTTTGGAGTGGTCATTTTTGTATTCTCCTTTGATTTATTTTTGGTTGCGCCAGCAAGGATCGAACTTGCGTATGGCTGAGTCAAAGTCAGCTGCCTTACCACTTGGCTATGACGCATTATATAAGGCGGCACCCAGTGCTACCTGAGCACCGCCTTGAGTTATTTAAACCTTAGGAGTTGGACCATGGAAGAGATAACCAGCCGCAAAAGAGGCCAGCATCAATCCGCCCACAATCCAAATTGCTTTACTGATTTCAATCCAGATCAACCGGAATCACCTCAGTTCTCGATTCGCATGAAGCTGATGTCAGTAGACTGGTACACACTTGCATCGCTGCTCAGAGTGCCGGCCGCCTTATCAGCCTGATACTTTGCGTTGCCGGAACCGGTGACGATCAGTCGATTCTGATCAATACCCTGAGAAGCCAAATAGTTGGCAACGGTCTGAGCACGATTTGCAGAGAGCTGAACACCAAAATCGGTCTGACTGTCCGCATTAATATTGCCGTTGATAACAATCATGGTGCCATCCAGAGTCTTGGCGATGTTCACAAAGTCATTCAGAACAGAAGCAGCGCTGGCCTGATCGGTAAACACGGAAGAATCCGGCACAAAAGTCACATTCGCGGTCTTGCTCAGCATCGAGTCATAGTCCAAATTGCCAGTGACCTGCTGAGTGATATTTGCACGAGTCTCGTCGCTCACAGTCACTTTCGTAGTAGCATTTGCAGCAGAAGTAGACTTGAAATCGCTCTTGAGTGCATCAATATATGTAGTATCAAACAGCGTATTTACGAGATCACGATTAACGGTTTCACCCAGATTCTCCCAAATGTCGCACATCTGGTTATAAATCATCGGAGCGGTATCATTCAGAATATTGTAGTTGTCCTTCCAGCTTGCCATCTTAGCGTTTGCATAAGTCGCATCAATATCGGCATCAGAAGAAGTAGAGTACATCGGGAACACTTCACGAGCTGCATTGTAATTGATAGGCTGGTCATAAGACATCAGAATGCCCTGAACGAACTTCTTGACGGTATCTTCGTGAGCTGCAGCCCAATCAGCGTCAAACACAATGCCGTCCATAACCAGAGAAGAGGAAGACTTCGTATCAAACACGACGGTGCTATTGGTATAGGTCTTAGCCTGAGTCAGGTACGGCTCCCAAGTAGCCGCCACATCAATCTGACCAGCAAAGTATGCCTTAGCAGTATCATCTGCCGTACCAAACATAATCAGATTGTTCATGATGGTTGCCTTGTCAGCATCAGACAGACTAGAATTATTGATAAACCAAGCAACCAGAGTCTCAGCCTCAGAGAACTCAGGGACACCGATCTTAGCATTGACCCACGAATTCACATCAGCGAACTGAGTAGAAGCGATGATACCGTCGCCGCCATAACTGTAGTTGGTGAAAATCGGCATGATGACATTCTTGCCAGCGTCAGTAAACTTCTGAGACAGGAACGCTACGCGATTCGTAGTATAACCAGCAGCCTGCAGATCACCAGAGATCAGAGCGTTACTGGACTCGGTCGCATCGTTGATGACGTTGATATTCACCTTGATGCCGAGCTGATCAAACACAGAACCAGGCTGAGTAGTAAGACCGCCATTTGCCGTAATGCAGCTCAACCACCCTGCCCACTCATCCAGAGACAGATTGATCGTATCATCACCAGCGGAATTAGACGGCTTATCCGTACTGATAGAAGTGCTCGGCTTTGAAGTAGTCGACTTTTTCTTATCGAACTTAATCACGCCGCCCTTGATGCCACCAACGACACCAACAGCAACCGCCACTGCAAGAACCACACCAACAACGGCGCGGCCAGCCTTAGTCAATTTGAACTTAGACATGTTGTTCTCTCCTATTTAATTTTTAATTTTATTTCTTGGACTGAGTATTCAATCCAGACGACTTAGAAAACGCATTTGGATCTTTGATATCGTATGTGATTGGTTTTGAAGCGCCTTTGCGCAAACTATCAAGATAAGAATCGACCGCATATCCAGATGTTGCCTCATTAGCTTTTTCCTCTCTGCCTTTTCGAGTGGTCGAATAAACAAGCTTTGCACCAGCAGCACGCTCACGACTGTCTTGCAATCCTTCTCTGGTTGCGTTCAACATCTTTTCGCTACCAGAAGAGATTTTCATATCACTCATCTTTGTATACGCATCAGCAATTCTCTGATTCGTTTCAAGCTCAGCAACCACACGTTTACTTTCCAGCTTTAGATTCGAAAGCGCTTCTTCTTGTAAACGGACTGCCTGCTGAGCATCAGCAACCATTGGAGTAAGCCGTTTGATCTCTCGCTGCGCATTTTCAACGTCTACATCTTCAGCCAATTTCAACTGACCAAATGTTCTTGCGCTTTCCATGTCATTTTTAGACAAAGCCGCTTTTGTCTTTGCTTCGTATTCTTTTGCTTTTTCAGCGTGCAAATTCAAAGTATCGTGTGCTGTTTTCAATTGACCAGCGAGAGAAATCAACGCATCATTGACCTTTCCAAGTTTTTCCTGCTCTTCGCTGATGGATTGCGCATAATTTGCTCTTGCTCCTTCTGGAGTTTTTGAAACATCCTGCATGAATAGTTCAAGAAAACCACTAAGCAACGAACCAACTTGTTTGCGCCACGATGGGAATAGAATTAGACTTCCGATAAATGCGCCACCAACACAGATAACCACAAACTCAGGAATAGTTAAATGAAACATCAGGCACCCTCCTTCCCGGCGGGCTCCGTCTTATCCTCTTCGATAAATTCCTCAATAGAAGAAATCATCTCGACTTCACTATTGACAGTGCTTACGATCTTATCAATGGCTGCACTTGCTTCGGCACTACGATTGGTAAGCGCCTCGATTTGTTCCTTCATGGATTCAATCTGTCTGTCGTTATTCTTCATTTCTTCAAACAACGCATTCATCTTGTCATTACCAACCGTCCGAAGAAGTTCCTTGCGCTGCTCTGCGTCGGACATAATTGCGGCCGCATCATAGCCCAGTGTCGTCATCAGGTTTTTGACCGTAGCACGTTTCGTCTTGGTGGGCATCTCAGACGGGAATGTATCGATCACATCCTTGATCTTGTAGACAGTAACAGAGTCGGCAGGATTCATACTATTGGCTTCGTAGACAGCTTCGATGTCAATTGTGTCGCCCTCCGGAACCTCGGCTCGAATCGTACCCGTTACTCCAAAAGTCGGTTCGTCTTCAGGAAAATGCCCATTGTTATAAGCATCTCCAACGCCACTACAAACGCGAAGCTCATTCGTGGTATCCGGCATATCATACTCAGAAGCAGCTACACCCTCAACAAGACCGAGCTTCTCGAAAAAACTTTTCTTTGCCATAATTTTCTCCTCTTTAATCTTCTTCTCCGACATCTATTGATATACAATGGTTGCTTCCAAATTCATTAAGGCCGCCACCATAATACCAACCGTGAGACTCGACAAATCCTAAAAATGTATCTGTAACATCATCCAGACTGATTTTATCTGGAACAGTTAGACAACCTTCAATCTCGATTTCGTGTGACATATATTCTCCTTTTACTCCTGAAGAAGCTTTATAAACCGTTCTCTTTCTTCATCAGACAACTTTCGATAAGTTACATTTGAACGAAGCATAGCGTGTCCTTCCGCTCGGCACGTCGAAATTTTCATGTCCTGCAACGTGTCATAATTTATTTGCAACTCATCTATGTCGTTATTGTCGTCTAGAAAATCATCATCATACTTCCAGAGCGCATAACGTGGCCTAACATCAATCATGTTATTCACTCCTTACGAAAACTTCCATTTGAAAATCTTCTTGATACAAGCATTTGTGATCCAGTCAAACAGAATACTGAAAATCACAATCGCCAAGATACCAACAAACACCAATGTTGTGCGACCACGGGCAGACGAAGTATAAATCAGATAGCCAATACCGTACTTCGCATTCACTGTCTCGGCCACTGCGATATAGGTCCAACCAATAGCGTACATTGTAGCAAAGGATTGACAGATGGACGATGCTGCCATCGGAAGAATAATTCGTGTGACCGTGTTGAATTTCCCTGCCCCGTCAATACTAGCTGCTTCAATCACATCGTCGCTGACATCATCCAGAGCAATCAGTACGCTTGGCAACATAAACACGAAGCTGGCAACAAACAGAAAAGCAATTTTCATCTGCTCCCCTATTCCGAACCACATCGTAAGCAGTGGATAGAAGGCAGTCACTGGTAAGAATCTCATCGCTCGAATCGCCGGATACAACAGGTTTTGAATTGGATGACAGATTTTCATCAGACAACCAAGCGGAACTGCAATGCCGGCACTCAGAAAAGCCGCCGCTGTGATACGAATCAATGAATATCGAAACGCTTTTAGCATCGTACCATTCTGAATCAACAGAAAGAATTCACGGAAAACTGCACCCTTCTGTGGAACAAAAATTGGCGAAGTCAGAGCCGCGCCAATGTCCCAGATAATCGCCAACAGAATCAGAAGAATCACACGATAGATCCAATCTTTCTTCGTTGTTTTCATAATTCGTTTTTCTCCTTTGGCGGGTCATCCGGCAGAGGCATCCAATGTGTAACATGATTTAAATACCAGCATTCATTTGCATCACACCACTGGTTGTCATCATCAAGATAACCAGTGCGCTGTCCACATTCTTCGTCATAAACCCAAACGACATCACTCGAAGCCCATTTCTTATCTTCTTTAGGTGGTAAGGAGGTTTTTACAGAGATCCAATCACTTGTTTTCATTTTGATACCTCATAATATTTAATTTTCAAAAAATGACCCATACCGGAATCGAACCGATGTCTCTGCCGTGAAAGGGCAGCATCTTCACCTCTTGACTAACAGGCCATAACACGCGGCAAGCAAGATTCGAACTCGCGGATGTGTTACCATCAATGGATTTCAAGTCCACCGCTTTAAACCACTCAGCCATTGCCGCATATAACAAGCCTTTTCACATCATGCTCAGGATGATTCTTGACAATTGCGTAACTCTGTGGTACACTGTCAGCCGATTCGATACCTTCTTCTCATGCCTTCGGTGACTATCAAAAAGTGTCAATAGACGCAGGAAGGAGGTGCGTTCCCTGTGAACAGTCGAATCTTTGGCGCTCTTAGTGTCGCTGGTTCTGTTTGCAGCATCATCGGCTTAGTTTTGATGGTGTGGCAGATGTGCCACGGCGCTATTTAACGCCAACAGCTCAGTGGTTATGGCCGCTGGGCTGTTTTTGTTGTCAAGAAATTGGTGCAAACGGTAGGATTCGAACCTACAAGACGAGATATTTTCTCGTCCATCTGTTTATTAAAGCGCGCTCAGATGCCTGGTCCCATTCAGACTGCGTTTGCATATAAAGAGGATTATTTGTCCTCTGTTTTTCTTTTCTCGATCTCTTTATCAACATCTTCCAGAAAGTTCATCCAGTTTTGAAGCTCAAATTCATCTCCAAAATAAAACCCTTCATCCAGACGCTGATATAGATCCTGCTGAAAGCACAATATCGTTTTATCTGTCAACTCGCTCAGATGCGGTGTAATGAAATCGATCACAAGATCAGGCATATATGTTCTGCGCCCGACTGCGTATCGAACAGCACAATTACAAATTGCACCGAAATCATCATCGTGCGGATCAATCATTGCCATAATCTTCAAGCTCCTTTTTTATTTGTTCGCGTTCAATTTGTTTCAGTCGAGCCTTTGCTAATTTACGATCAAAATTTTTTTCTGGCTTATATTGATAATGCGGCCAGTCTTCATAGTGCCAACTATCAAAAAGCCCTTTATACGTCTGCTGCTGTTTCATTTGCAGTCTCCCACCAGATTTCATTTTCAGGAACGATTTCATCTTGTACAGGTGAATAATTCATCCAATCAAAGGAGATCATTGACTGCGCTCTATCCTGCCGGAGCCGCTTAGTGACTTTATTCCGTTTCCAGTTTGAACGCAGCCGCTCATCGATTTCTTTATAAGTGTTCGGATTGATTTTCATCTGATTAACGTCTGTGACGATACCAGCTTTGATCATATCGAACAGCCCAACCGCTTTATAAAATTCTGTCGAACAGGAACTTTTTGCATAGTCATCTGGTTTGAATTTCACAACGTTCATAAAATCGTCTCCTTATTTTGTTTGGTGCGACCGGCGGAACTCGAATCCACGGCCCGAAAATTAAAAGAATCCAAGGTGCATCATTCGTCAAATTTCAAAAGTTCGAAGAAACGATATTTTTATCGTGTCATCGCAAAACACGCCTTTGCGCACACCGCATTATTTGCACACAGTGTAATACTTTGCAACCGTTATCCAGCTATTCAGGTGTGCAAAAAGTGTGCAAAAATGTGCAGACGGGCAAAACAAAGCCCAATGGACAAATCAACCACCGGTTTTATGGCAGGGTTTAGGACATCCGAACAGACACCGTTTGATATAGAAATGAGGTTCACAATGAACAAACTGCTTTCCTGCCGATTCAACATGGACACCAACCGGGTGGAAACCCGGTTCGAGGATGGCACCACCCTTGCCATCGACTGCATCGCCGTGGAGGACGAGTGCGGCAACACCCCGGCGCAGCGGGCAGAACTGGACTGGCTGCTGTATAATAAGCCCTTGGCGTACGCTCAGCTTGTGCTGGGTGGAGGGATGGAGCATTATCTTTCCCTCGGCTGCGACCACGGCAGACTGGAAGATTGATTACTTCGAAAGGCCATTGCCATTTGAGTACCAATCGAATATACTATAAACAGGAGAGCGGACGTCATTCCGCTGGTGTGGCTGACACCTAAAATCCGATCTGATGCAAGACGTAAGGGCTTGAGGCTGGCGGGCAGCGATAAAACCCGAAAGCGATGCAGGACATAGGAGCCTGAGGTTGGCGGACAACGATAAAATCAGTCACAAGGGGCATCGGACAGCACCACGGTGTTGTAGATGCCCCTTTTATTTCTGCTCAACTCGCTACCGATAGCAGACCTATTCCATTATCTTCCATAAATTCAGTTTTTGTCAAGACTATCACAATTTCAAGATTTTTCAGATGTTTTGTTAATTTTTCTGATTTTAGGTGTATAATCAGTACAAACAAGAAACTGCACTCTCATGCATATTTCTGCAATCACCTTATCTGGAGGTCTAATATGGATTCTGAAAAGATTGCTACAAATCATGTTGAACTTGCCATAAGCAAAGCGGGTCACTTGGTTTCTCACATCAATTCCAATGATAAAGAGCCCTCATGGGATGGAGATGTAGAAGTCTATAAAAAGTCCGGCCACGTTCATGCAAAAGCTGACTTGATTTTAAAAGTACCTGTTCAGGTCAAAGGTCATATTAAACCAAATCTAAAGAAAAAGAGCATAAAGTATTCTATCCAATATTCTGATTTAAGAAACTATCTTTATGTTGGAGGAACCATCTTTTTTGTCGTGTATTTCGATAAGGAAGATGAGCATTATACTATATACTATGTTGGACTTCTTCCGTTCGACCTCAAAAAAATGCTCAAGGACTATAAAGGAGATTTCTCTAAATGCAAAAGCATTGAATTAAAAGTTTTTCCGACCAAAAAAGAAGGTATCGATGATATCTTCCTTAATTTCGCGCATCACATGAATAGGCAACGCGCCGCTATCAATAGCGCGCTCTTATCCTTCGATTCAGACTTACCCACCAACACTATTTCTCTAGGCTATTCTACTAGTGCAGCAAAACATTACGATTTGCCCCTTGATTATTTTTTTGACCACGAAACTTACATTTATGCTGTTCTCCCTCAAAAAGTCGAACTGCCCATTGCTCATCTTGACTGTATTGAGTTATTTTCGTTTACACGAGATGCTCCTATCAGCATTGATTCTAAAGTTTATTTTGAGAGTTATACTGTCACACGTTCTAAATCATCTACGGTCATTCGTTTTGGTAAGGGAATACAGATGAGTTTCAGTACAGCGCAATCCTTGCCTACAAAATTCAATTTTACTTTATCCGGAACACTATCAGAGCGTATCAAAGATGCAGAGTTTATGGTTGCTGCCCTTTCTGCCCATCACTATGAAATCAATGGTGGAAAAATCGCTTTCAGTGAAGCTGATTGTGCCAATCTTCCTACACTTCAAAAAAAGCTTTCCTTTCTTCTAGATGTGAAAAAGACGCTAGAGGCAGTTCATGCAACAGCCGACCTCGACTGTTCTTCCCTTTCTGTCACAGACAATACTAATCTTAGCATCTTGAGAGCTGCACTAATCGACAAAGAACCAATCAAGATGTGTTCAAGCCAATCGCTTCTTCGAAGCTGCCATATTGCTAATCTAGAACTTCTTTTATGGGTTGTTCCGACTGAAGAAAATAGTGAATACCATAACATCTATGATTTTAACTATGTACCACTGATATATCGCGAGTTTGACAAAAATGATAAAGAATATCCATCCACTCACTTCGTCATGTTAAATAAGGACGCAATGTTGAAGTACTGCAATATCGACTATAATGCGTTACTTGATGCCGTTCAGCATGTTCCTTTTTCCAAAGATTATTCTCATTCGCTTAATGCACTTCTTCTTGAAATGCTTAAAGCATACGATGAAAGTAAAAATAGTCGCATTGAGCTACTATCCACTGCGACTACCCTCGCGCTTTGGATTAAGGATTCTGATCCATATACAGAGCATCCGATTGCTATTCTCAACTATCTTCAGTCCGTCAAACGCTCTCGCACATTGACTTCGACTGAACAAGCCGAAATTCTTTCTCTTATTGAAGCAGCCCAAGACAATGAGTCTATTTACGTTGGTGCATATCTACTATTAGATAATCCTGTTGCGGCTAAAATTCACTTTGATAAGCTACCTGAAGAATCACAGAAGTTCTTTGAATCTTGTCCCATCTATCATTTTATGCCAAATGGACAACCTACCATTTCTGCTCCGACAGAAGGGTAACAAGTGATGCCCACCCGCCCATGGTTTTTCCATGAGTGAGTGGGCATCGTTTTGTTAATCGAGATTTTTCGGCAAACGGTCATACAGAACCACCGTGTCTTGTGTTTCGATATGTACACGCTCTTTCTTCAGGAGCGTTCGAGAACGTTGGTTTGCACGGTAGTCACGGCCGCTTTCTTCAAAAGCAGAACAACACAGAAAGTCACATACCGCATTGCCGGAGGGAGATTCCCGGATGATGAACACAAAAGCAGTTGGTTCGATTCGGCTGGAAATCAGGTAATCCGCTTTGATTTTGGTCACGAACGGATAAAACTGGGGCATATAGGAGAACAAATCGAACTCCTGTTCCAGTATTTCTTTCAACCGCACCAGTGCCAGCAGACGCGGTTTCATATACTCCTGATAGAGTGTGCCCTTCTTTACCTTGTCGTAGGTGATCTTGCCGGATAGAATCATATCAACCGTCTTGCGTGGACTATACCGGGGCAAGGCGATGTCTTTCAGGTAGTGAAACCCAGCAAGGTGAGGGAAGTCCTCTGGTGAAAATGTCAGCTTGATCTCGTGCAGTTCACCCTTATAGCCGTAGGTGAAAACATAGTGGTACTCGGTCAGTTCTTTCCAGACTTCTGCTGCCCGATACAAAATATCCTGCTGTTCGTCCTGCACATTTTCACCTTCCCTCAAAAAAATAGAAGCCCTGCCGAAAGGCAAGGCTCCTATTAAGCGTTTTCTTTCGATTCATCGAATCTATTCGGCTTGTGGTTCACGCTCAACCCACGGTCTGGCTCCACAATCGGCTGATACCGAACCAGTCCACTGCTTCATCGCCACCGATAGCTGGTCAATGCCGCTATCCTCTAGCTTTATTATACCACAAAAGGACGTAAGTTCAAGCGCTTAAATTTAAAAGCACTCAATCATATTATATGCTAAAGGGGGTTGGCCATTGCTACGTTTGCGAACGTCATACACCACCCTTGCCATCGACTGCATCGCCGTCGAGGATGAGTACGGCAGCACCCCGGCACAGCGGGCAGAGCTGGACTGGCTGCTGTATAATAAGCCCTTGGAGTATGCTCAGATGGTGCTGGGTGGAGGGATGGAGCGTTATCTTTCTCTCGGCTGCGACCACGGCAGACTGGAAGATTGATAGGAAAGGCCATTGCCATTTGAGCGCAAATCGAATATACTGTAAATAGGACAGCGGACGTCATTCCGCTGGTGTGACTGACACCTAAAATCCGATTTGATGCAAGACGTAGGGGCTTGAGGCTGGCGGGCAGTGATAAAACCCGAAAGCGATACCATAGAACCGGCAGGAAAACCATCGGTGGAAAGATTTTCCTACGCATTTCAAAGCCTGTTTCGGCGGGGATTGGGTAAATCATTCTGCCACCCACCGACCAACGCCGAAAAGCCTTGATTTCCGTGGGCTTTTTGCCAACTAAATGCGTAGACAGGAGGGGCTTTTGCTGGCTTTTGGTTTCATATTTCCAGTG
>ERZ791830.448-NODE-448-length-41697-cov-6.596297_pt1 | contig 41697 bp, 35 predicted proteins | sample MGYA00509945_ERZ791830 | MGnify/ENA primary metagenome ERZ791830 (study PRJEB30046, sample SAMN00792021) | human gut metagenome | study: EMG produced TPA metagenomics assembly of the A metagenome-wide association study of gut microbiota in type 2...
CTCTCCCAGCTGCGCTCCTCCGGCGCCATCGAGCAGGACAGCGACGGCGTTCTGCTGCTCCACCGCCCGGAATACGGCAGGACAGAGACGCCCCGGGAGGCATCAGCGCCCCAGCAGTTCTTCGTGGACGTGGCCAAGAACCGCCACGGCCGCACCGGCACGGCGGAGCTGGCCTGGTATGCCCCCGTGAACCGGTTTGAGGACTACGGCGGAAAATGGACGGTGAAGAGCTGGATGTGAAGCCGAAAAATATATCATGCGCTACTTGTTAAGTGTTTTTACCCTGTGATATAATAAAAACAAGAAGGGACGCTTCATTTCAGGCGAGTCTTCACGAAGAAATAAAGCGGGGAGAAGGAAAGAGAATGGCGAAAGAGGTAGGCGTTCTGTCTGAGCGGGTGGTTTTCCTGCTTGGAATCTCTCTGCAGCCTGGGCAGTCTATCTATTTAGGCCCCAGCAATATTGCCCATATGCAAGCCCGCCACCCGGCAGATTATGAACGGTACGGGCAATACATAGAGGAAATTCTCTCGTTCCCCGATTATGTGGGCGAAAATCCTACAGACGGTTCTATTGAGTATGTGAAGGAATTTCTAATCAATGGGGAATTTGTGAAGGTGGCTGTCCGTCTGTCCGGCGGCGGGGCGCTGTATGCCAGATCTCTGTATGTCCTGAATCATAATCGGGTGAAAAACTTCATTCAAAAGGGAACGCTGAAAAAAGTTTGACAAAATTCACCCGTTGGGCTATAATATAATCACCAAAGAGAATTAGAGGACGGAACGGGCAGCCGTCGCCCTTTGTTTGGAGATGTGGGAAAAGCCACCCCACCTAATTCTCAGAGCGTGAGCGGGTCGCTTCGGCGGCCCGCTTTTTTAAAACCGCCCCCGTTCGCTGTGGTGGCAGCGGACGGGGGCTTTTTAGAAAGGAATCGAAAGAAGGGTTACTTGCTGCTGCGGTAGTAGTTGATGAGGCACCCGTCGGCGATAATGTGCCGCTCGGGCTCGGTGAGCTCTCCGGTGGACACGGGGAAGCGGGTGACGGTGCCGTCGGGTTTCACCGCGTAGGCGTCAAAGGAAGCGTCGTTGGCAAGCACATGCGCCCGGACGCCCGGCACGAAGATGTAGTCGCCCAGGCTGAATACCTCGGGATTTTCCACCAGGAAGGGGGTCATGCCCCAGTTGATGCAGTTGGAGCGGTAGCGCTTGGTAGCGTAGGCTTTGGCAAAGTTGGCGGAAGCGCCCATGACTCTTTGGCAGGAGGCGGCCTGCTCCCGGGCGGAGCCGTCGCCGGGCATGTTGGCGAAGATGGTGGAGCCCAGGTCGGTATTTTCAGGGTCGACAGTCAGACCGGCCTTGGCAAGGGCAGCGTAGACGGCCTTCACTTCCTCGGTCAGGCCCTTCCCGGCCCGACGGTCCCGCTCCATCTGCCGCATAACCTTGCTGCGGGAGACGTACTGGGGGTCACGGCGGGACAGGGCGAACTCGGAGAGGCGCTCGGGGTTGGAGCGGTAGGAGGAGGTCTCGCCGGAGGGGATCAGCTCGTCGGTGGTGGTGACGGGGTCGGTGATGTAGGAGCAGACCTTTACCAGGAGATCCTCGGTCAGCGCGGGCATTTCGGGCCAGTCCTTGATGTTGGGGCCGAACTTCAGTTCGTGCTGGGGCTCGGGCTTCGTCCAGCCGTTGTAGATCCGCTTTTCGTAGATGCCAACCTCGAAGTGGTATTCGGGGTTGGTGTATTCCACGTCCAGATCGGAAGCTGCCGTCAGCTTGCCGCCATTGGCAGCGGTGGCGGCAATGGAACGGGCGTCCATCAGGGCCACGGCAGCCATCTGGCCCTCGCCGGGCTTGGAGCCCTCCCGGTTGGGGAAGTTCCGGGTGGTGTGGCGGATGGAGAATTCCCCGTTGGCGGGGGTGTCGCCTGCGCCGAAGCAGGGGCCGCAGAAGCACTCCCGGAGAATGGCGCCGGCGGCGATCAGGTCGTGAGCCCGGCCGTTTTTCATCAGCTCTGCCAGAGCGGGCATGGAGCCGGGATAGACGCTGAGGGTGAAGGCCCCGTTGCCGCAGCTGCGGCCTCTCAGGATATCCGCAGCGGCGCAGATATTGTCGAAGGTGCCGCCGGAGCATCCGGCGATTTCGCCCTGCTCCACCCAGACAGCGCCGTCGTGGAACTTGGACACAATGTCCATCTGGGCGCCATTGATCTGCTTGTTGGCGTTGTCCTGGACCAGGTGCAGAATGTCCGCGGCGTTCTCCTGAAGCTCGTGGATGGTGTAGGTGTTGCTGGGGTGCATGGGCATGGCAATGGTGCATTCCACGGTGGACAGGTCTACGTATACGCAGCCGTCGTAGTAGGCAACGTCCGCAGGCTTCAGCTCTTTGTAGGCCTCGGGGCGGCCATGAATGGTGAAGTAACCCTTGGTCTTCTCATCGGTGACCCAGATGGAGGACCAGCAGGTGGTCTCGGTGGTCATGACGTCAATGGCGTTCCGGTACTCCATGGGAAGGCCCGCAATGCCGGGGCCGACGAACTCCATGGCCTTGTTCTTCACATAGCCGTTCTTATACACCGCGCCGATGATGGACAGGGCCACGTCCTGGGGACCAACGCCGGGCTTGGGGGTGCCGGTGAGATAAATGGCAATCACGCCGGGGCGGGCAAAGTCGTAGGTTCTTCCAACCAATTGCTTGGCAAGCTCGCCGCCGCCCTCGCCGATGGCCATGGTGCCCAGCGCGCCGTAGCGGGTGTGGGAGTCGGAGCCCAGGATCATCCGGCCGCAGCCTGCCATCATCTCCCGGTTGTAGCTATGGATATTTGCCAGGTTGGTGGGCACATAGATGCCGCCGTACCTGTGGGCAGCGGACAGGGCGAACTTGTGGTCGTCCTCATTGATGGTGCCGCCCACGGCGCAGAGGGAGTTGTGGCAGTTGGTCAGCACATAGGGCAGGGGGAACTCGGTCATGCCGGAGGCCCGGGCGGTCTGGATGATGCCCACATAGGTGATGTCGTGGGAGGTCATGGAGTCGAATTTCAGCCGGAGGTTGTCCATGTCGGCGCTCTGGTTGTGGCTTTTCAGAATGCCGTAGGCCATGGTGCCCTGCTGGGCTGCCTCTTTCGTAACCTTCTTGCCGGTCTTGGCGGTAACCTCGGCGGGGTCAGTGACGAGGTCAGTGCCGTTTACCAGGTAAACGCCGGTATCGTACAGGTGGACCATAATAGAATCGTTCCTTTCTCGTTTGCCTTATTTTCCGGCACCCGTCTGGGTGCTTTATTTTTGTATCTCCATCTTAGCAAGCAAAAGGGGATTTGTAAAATGGGGAATTGGAATGCCTGGATTCCTTTTTGGAATATGTGCTCACCTGCCTGCGTGCTATCCCAGGTAATCCGGGAAGATGCATTTCTCCTCGCAGAGAATATGGTACAGCTCCCGGGATGGGCGGGGCAGATTGGTGACGCTGTCGCCATACATCACAGCCCATTGGTGGAAAATCTCTTCGTTTTCCGGAAGACGGTAATAGTTGATGGCTTCCGGCTCCGGATATTGGGCGGCAAATACGCTGGGGATAATGCCAATGCCCAGTCCCTTTGCGACAAAGCGGATTACCAGCTCAATATTGTGGGATTCCAGGCAGACCTCGTATTCTCCGTTCAGCTGGGCCAGCGCCTTGTCCGCAATAATTCTGGATTTCTTTTCCGGGCTGCTCAGCACCAGCTTCTGCCCCCGCAGGGCCTCCACGGAGAGGAAGGGCAGCTTTTCTCCGGGGACGGTATAGCCCTGGGCGTTGACAGGGTGGTCCTTTGGCACACCGATCAGAAATGGGTCCCGATAAAAGACACTGTAGTGCACGTTTTCATTCCGAACCGGCAGGCAGACAATGGCAATATCCAGCTTGCCGGTCATGATCTGCTCTTCCAGAACAAAGCTGTTCTGCTCTACAATCTCAATTTTGATGCTGGGGTAGCGGCTGGCAAAGCGGGCGATGGCTTCCGGCAGGACAACGGCGCTGATTCTGCGGGCGGTGCCCAGCCGCAGTACGCCCCGGCGCATTTCGTTCAGATCGCAGAAGTCTGTTTCCAGGTCCCGATACATCCGCAGAATCTGGTAGGCCCGCTGCACCAGACATTCGCCGGAATAGGTAAGGGTCAGCCCGTTGGGCCTGCGCAGGAAGAGCGGCTCGCCAAGCTCCTCCTCTACCCGGTTCAGACATTTGCTCAGAGCGGGCTGGGTAATGTACAGCCGCTGGGCAGCCTTGGCCATGCTTCCCTCTTCTGCAATTGCAACGATTTTCTCCAGATCGCTTCTGTTCATATTGCCACTTCCTTTCTGATTTTCAAAGCATTATACCACGGAAACGGCAGAATTTCCAGAAGCCCGGTGCCTTCACCGAAGGGCCGTTTCGGGAAGAACCTGGGCCTTTTCCAGGTTCTCCAGTGCGTCAAACAGGGGGAGCAGCCGGGCCTCCGGGAGCTCTGCGCAGCAATTCATAGCTTTGCTGCGCAGCTGCGCTTTGGTCAGGGGGGCGGCAACGCTGCCGGATGCATCCGGAACCGTATAGGTGTATTTTTTCCCGTCCCTGGAGGTCAGCTGCATCCGGCAGGACCAGTGGGCGGGATATTCTTTTGTGAATTCCGCTGCCTCGTGGACCTTCACCCGTGCCAGCAGGGCCTGACGCTGGGGGTCTGCAATTTTGTCCGGCTGGAAATCGGTCAGGCCTACCTTCCCGGTCAGCAGGGCCGTGGCGGTTACATAGGGGGTGGAGAATTTGGCCTCGGTGGGCAGAGTGGGCTTCAGGCTCCCCTGGGACATCCCGCACTGCTTCAGGCCTACAAGATAGGTGTCGATATCCACATGATCGATGTCCTGTACCGCAATGCCATAGCTCCGGCGCAGGGCCAGGGCGGCGTCAATGGAGCCGTGGCTGCTGCGGCAGCAGGGGTAGGGCTTCTTGTCCATATTCAGGATCTCCCAGGTTTCGCCCAGGCCCTTGCATACCAGATCATAGTCATAGCCGTCGCTCATCATGGGGAAAATGCCGCCGTCCGCCGCATTCAGAATGTCTCCCGTACCGGTCATGCCGCCCTGGATCAGCATACAGGATTCCACGCCGCTGGCAGCAGCCCGGGCGGGGTGCATGACCTTGTCCGTGGCGCTGCCGGTGAGAAACGCCCAGGTGGTGCACGACTGCATACCGGCCAGACCGAAGGCGGACAGCGTCCTGGCGGCATCGAAGCCATACAGCTTTGCGCAGGCGGCAGCGGCACCGAAGGTCCCGGCGGTGCCGGTGACGTGCCAGCCCTTGTTGCGATGGCTGGAGACGCCGAAGCCCATGCCGATGCGGCTCATGACCTCATAGCCGCAGACGATCGCTTCCAGGAGCCCTTTTCCGTCGGCACCCACGGCCTCGGCAGCGGCCCATGCCGCAGGGACGACCACGGTGCCGATGTGGGTCTTGGAGCCGGTGTGTACGTCGTCCATTTCCAGAGTGTGGCCTGCCATGGCATTGAGAAAGGCAGCGATCTGCACAGGGGCCTTTTCCCCGCTGCCCCAAACCGTGGCGGCGTGCTTGCCGGGAAGGTTCTGCGCCAGATACACCTGCTTAATACCGCAGTACATTTGATTGCTTCCGGCTCCGATGGCCACGGAGACGGTGTCCAGCACGCAGGCCTTTGCTGCCTCCACCACAGCCTCCGGTGCGTCCTCCAGATGAAATCCGGCTGTAAAAGCCGCTAGTTTTTCCAATTGCTCCATAGAAATACCGCCTTTGCATTTGATTATGCACAAAGTATACGCCATGTGTCCCAGGTTGGGAAATACACAAAAGTTTGAGGACCTATTGCTTCCGGTTAAGTACCTCAGGTTATTGGGGGGAAAACTTTTGTGAATTTGCAAAAGGGCGGGGGCGCTGGTATACTCTCCGTAGAAACAGCGCTGGAACAAAAAGAAAACGCTTCTGCAGAGCGGATTCAAAAAATGGAGGAACTACATATGGCAATTGCTGTTTTGTTGATTTTGCTTGTCGGCATTGTTTTGTTCGTCACGGAAATTATCCCGCTGCCCGTCACGGCCATGAGCATGTGCGTGGCCTTCTATCTGACCGGCGCCGTTGATGCGTCCACGGCTCTGGCGGCCTTCTCTTCCGGCACAGCCATGATCATCGTATGCATGGCAATCGTCGGCGAGGCTGTTTTCAAAACCGGCGGCGCTGCCAAGATTGCCCACGTTTTGACAAAGTTTGCCGATAGCGAGCGGAAGCTCATGTTCGTTACCGTCCTCTTCTCCGGCCTGATGTCCGGCTTCCTGTCCAATACCGGCGCGGCCGGCCTGCTGATTGCCTTGATTCTGGGCATCTCCCTGTCCACCGGCATGAAGCGCTCCAAGCTGATGTACCCCGTTATCGTGGGCTGCTGCTTCGGCGGCGGCATCACCATTGTCGGCACCACCTCCGGCCCCTATCTGAAGGAAGCTCTGGAGGGTCTGGGAACCGGTATGACCTTCAGCTTCTTCGAGTGGGCGCCCCTGTCTCTGATTTTGCTGGTGGCCTCCGCCATCTATATGGCCACCATCGGCTACAAGCTACTGCCCGATGTGCCCAACAACGAGGGCAGCTATGACGCAGCCTCCCTGCAGACCGCGGATTTCTCCGATGTCCCCGCCTGGAAGACCTGGCTGTCCATCGGCGTAATGGTCCTGACCCTGATCGGCATGATCTTTGAGAAGCAGATCGGCATCAAGCTGCACTTCATGGCCATCATCGGCGCCATCATTGTGGTGGCCACCGGCTGCCTTACCGTAAAGCAGGCATCCCATGCCATTCCCACCTCCGGCCTGATCATCTATGCGGCCCTGGTGCCCGTTGCCAAGGCTATGACCAACTCCGGCGCTGCGGACCTGATCTCCAATGCGGCTCAGACGCTGTTCTCCAGCGTGGGCAGCCCCCTGCTGATCGTGATTTTGATTTTCCTGTTCGTAACGCCTCTGACCCAGTTTATGTCCAATGCGGCCACCATCATCCTGCTGACCCCCATTGCGCTGCTGGTGTCCTCCGCGCTGAGCATCAATCCCAAGGCAATGCTGACCGCTGTCCGCTTTGCCGCCTCTATCGCCATTGCAACCCCTGTTGCCATGCCCGCAAACTCCATGGCCGTGGAGCCCGGCGGCTATCGGTTCAGGGACTATCTGAGACCCGGCCTTCCGCTGACGCTGATCTGCGTTGTGATCTCCGTGGCCTACATTGCAATCTTTTATCCCCTGACCTCCTTCTGATGGAGCACAAACCGCCCTTTGACCAGGCAGGGTCAAAGGGCGGTTTATGGTATATATAGAGGAAAAAGAGAGGCAGAGGTCAGCCGGATATCACATCCCCGGCGCGCTGCCTGTCCTGCAAAATGAAATCCACGAAGCGCTCCACGTTTTCGTTCAGGTGCTTGTTCTGGGGGTACAGCAGCCAGGTGTCCCGGGAGACGGGGGAGCCGTCTGCATTGTACAGCGGGGTCAGGCACAGGCCGTAGGGGTTGGTGTATTCCCCGGGCAGGAAGCACAGGGCAAAGCCGCGGCCCTTCTGCACCATCTGCCAGGCCACGTCGATATAGCCGATGCTCTCCCCCCGGGTGGGCTCCTCGCCGAACTGCTGCGCCCACCACTGCTGGAGCAGCTTGTGGGATTCCTCGTTGGTGGAGTACCAGAGGCGGCGCTGGTCTTGCAGCTGGGCAAGGGAGCAGAGGGGCTCCTTCGTCATGGCATAGGCCGTAGTCTTGCCCAGAAAGACATGATTCACGGAGCCGGTGTAATTGCCCCGGACGAAGGCCACGTCGATGCTGCCGTCCAGCAGCTGCCGGTAGAGCTGCCCGGAGTGGGCGTTGACCACCTGGCAGCGCACATTGGGGCACTCCATCCGGAACCGGATCAGCTGGTCCGGCAGGGTGTATTTCCCGTAGGTATAGGAGGAGCCTACGGTGACGATCTCGCCGCCGTTTTCCCGCATCTGCTCCAAGTGGCTGCGGGTCTGCTTCAAAAAGCGCAGATAAACCTCCGCCTGCTCCGCCAGATACTTCCCCTCGGGGGTGAATTCCAGCCCCTTGGGCGTCCGTTCCACAATGGTCACATCAAACTCCGCCTCGATGTGCTGCAAGCGCTTGGTCAGCGTGGGCTGGGTGATGTAGAGAACATTGGCAACCTTGGTCAGATTGGGGTTCTTATACAGCTCGTGCAGCAGCTCCCAGTCAAAATCCTTCATAATGGGCCATCCTTTCCGGTTGTGCAATTGCCGTGATTCCGGCCAGGCCGCCCGGGGGCGGCCGCAGCTTGTCAAAAAAGCCTCGCAGAGTTTGGCGGCGTAAGCCGCCAAATAAAATCAAATCATTTTCTGTCGGGGCGTGTACCTGACAGAAAATACTTCTCAGGCTGCAAGTCTAGCGCCGCAGCGCTGTGCAGAGCGCAACCGCCGCAGGCGGCTCTTAGCGCGTCGCTGTGCGAGTTGTTCGCCGTAGGCGAACAAGGAGTGCGCGCGGCAGACTGCAAAAACTTGTCGGAAAAGCCCGTAAGGGGTTTTTCGACAGCCTGAGGCCGCCGGGGGGCGGCCGAAGGGTCAGATAACCCCGGTGTATCCTGCCAAAACCAGGATGGAATTGTATACGCCGTCGATATGGCTGCGCTCGTAGCCGTGGGAGGCGTAGACACCGGCGCCGATGAGGCCGTGGCGGATGTCGTAGCCCGCGCGCAGGGTGGCTTCCACATCGGAGCCGTAGTGGGGGTATACATCTACGGCGTAGTCGGCACCGGTCCGCTTGGCGGCGTCGATGAGCTTGGAGACCACATCGTAGCTGTAGGGGCCGCCGGAATCCTTGGCGCAAATGGAGACCTGCCGCTCGGTGCAGTCCAGTCCCTGGCCCACGCAGCCCATGTCCACGGAGATGGCCTCAGTGACACCGGCGGGGACGCTGGCGCTGCCGCCGTGGCCCACTTCCTCATAGACCGTGATGTGGGCATAGAGCTTCCGCTCCGGCTCCACGCCACTGCCCTTCAGGTACTTGGCAAAGCCCAGCAGAATGCCCACGGACAGCTTGTCGTCCAGAAAGCGGCTTTTGAGGTAGCCGGAGGCGGTGCGGCGGGTGCGGGGGTCGAAGCACACAATGTCGCCAACGGAAATGCCCAGGGCCTTGGTCTCCTGGGCAGAGGACACGTTCTCGTCCAGGACGACCTCGATGGTATCGTAGGTGCGCTTGGTGTCGGAATAGCTGCCGTTGACGTGGACGGAGGCGTCCACCAGCTGGCAGGTGCCCTCGTAAATTTTGCCGCTGCGGGTATAGACCTTCACGTTCTCCGCCTCGGCGTTGTTGGGGCTCATGCCCCCCAGGGGGGTCAGCTTCAACCGGCCGTCGCCCTTGATCTGGCAGACCATGGCCCCCAGGGTGTCGGTGTGGGCCTCCAGCAGCAGGGCATTGTCCCCATCCTTGCCGCCCAGCTCCGCCAGAACGCCGCCCTTGGCGGTGATTCTGGCAGGGCAGCCCAGGGCCTCGAAGGCATTCTTCACCCATTGGGCCGCGTTGGCGGTAAAGCCGGAGGGAGAATCCACTCCCAGCAGCGCGGCGGCCTGGTCCCAGGCAAAGTCCGCGTAAGATTTATTGATCACGATAGTTTCCTCCTAACAGAATATAGTGCCACACACCGGCCACCTCCCGCATGAAGTGGTTGATTTTTTGAGAAAGACGGGAGGTTTTTGCGGGAATGCCCACAAATTCCACGCCGTTTTTTTGGGCAAACAGGCTGGCCCGGAACAGGTGATACTCGCTGGAGAGCACCCCTAAGCGGGTGGGGCGGGCGCCGGTACGTGCTTCGATGAGATCCAGGCTGTAGCGGATGTTTTCCCAGGTGGATTCCGCCCGGTCCTCGGTCCAGATGCGCTCCCCGTCAATGCCCAGGTTGGTCAGCTCCACATACATGCAGATGGCCTCGCTCATGGGTTCGTCCTTGCCCTTGCCGCCGGAGACCACGGCGACGGTGTCGGGATGGGCTTCCAGATAATCCCGGGCGGCGTAGATCCGGTCCCACAGGGAAACGGAGGGGCCGTCATCCCGGACCTTGGCCCCCAGCACCACCACATAGTCCACGTCCTGGTCGGGGCTGCCAAAGCTGACCCTGATGATGATGGCTTCCGTCACGCCGCAGATGAGAAGACCCACAATGAGCACGGCGGTGACGCAGCGGGTGAGCAGCTTTGCCGCTTTTGGGAACCGCTGCCCCAGAAAGGGCATGGCCACATAGAATAGAATCAGCGCCGCCAGACACAGGCACACCAGGGCGGTGAAGCTGTAGCCCGGCAAAACGAATTTGCAGAAATAATAGACGGTGCCCAGGGGCAGCAGCAGCCACAGAGGCCACAGTCGATTTCTTTTTTGCTGGTCCATTAAACGCTGATCTCCTCAATTTTTGCCAGCTCCTCGGCGGTGAAGCTTGTATTCTCCGCTGCTTTGATGTTGTCCAGGATCTGGCTGGGCTTGGAAGCGCCGATGAGCACGGAGGTGACGGCCTCGTGGTTCAATAGCCACGCCAGGGACATCTCCGCCAGGGTCTGGCCCCGCTGGGCAGCCAGCTCGTTCAGCGCTTTGATTTTGGGCAGCTTCTCCACAACGGCGGCTTCCTTCAGGAACCGGCCGTCGGTGCGGATGCGGCTGTCGGCGGGAATGCCGTTTAAGTACCGGTCCGTCAGCATACCCTGGGCCAGGGGGGAGAAGGTGATGAGGCCTTTGTGGAGCCGCTGGGTGGTTTCCAGCAGACCGTTGTGCTCAATGGTCCGGTCGAAAATGGAGTAGCGGTTCTGGTTGATGACGAAGGGCACATGGAGCTCATTCAGAATGGCCGTGGCCTTCTCCAGCGTCTCGCCGTTGTAATTGGACAGGCCCACATACAGGGCCTTGCCGCTGCGGACCGCCTGCTCCAGAGCGCCCATGGTCTCCTCCAGAGGGGTATCGGCGTCCATGCGGTGGTGGTAGAAGATGTCCACATAGGGAAGTCCCATGCGCTTGAGGCTCTGGTCCAGGCTGGCCAGCAGATATTTCCGGCTGCCAAAGTCGCCATAGGGGCCGTCCCACATGGTGTAGCCCGCCTTGGTGGAGATGATCAGCTCGTCCCGATAGGGGGCCAGATCCTCCCGGAAGATCTTGCCGAAGTTCTCCTCGGCCGCCCCGGGCTGGGGACCGTAGTTGTTGGCCAGGTCGAAGTGGGTAATGCCGTGGTCAAAGGCCGTGCGGCAGAGATCACGCATATTTTCGTAGGGAGCCGTGTCGCCGAAGTTGTGCCAGAGCCCCAGGGAGAAGGCTCCCAGCTTCAAGCCGGAAGCGCCGCAGCGCCGGTAGGGGATCGTCTCATAGCGGGAAGAAGCCGCCTGATACATGGAAATCACTCCTTCATTTTGATTTCCCATATTATAGTATAATTTTCGGCGCATTGCAACAGAAAAGCTTTCCCTCTTACCCTTCCCCGCCGGGGAAGGGGGACCGCCGCAGGCGAGACGGAAGAGGGGCGTTATGGAAGTGAGCTGTACGTCTTTTCTTACCGCTCCCGCCCAGAACACCCCTCCTCAGTCTCGCTGACGCGAGCCAGCTCCCCCGGAGGGGAAGCTTTTAACCTTCCCCGCCGGGGAAGGCGGCTCGCCGCAGGCGAAGCTTTTTGGACCACAATTTCACAAGGAAAACCCGGTTTTTTTACGTATTTTTATTGATTTTTCCCGGATTGACAGCAGGAAAAAATGGTGGTACGATTTGCGCCTGATAAAGCATTTTTGGGGAGGAAAATATATGCCGAAGGATCGGACAAGAGACATGACTGTGGGCGCGCCCATGCCCATACTGCTGTCGTTTATTCTGCCACTGCTGCTGGGGCTGCTGTTTCAGCAGTTCTATGCCATGGTGGATACGGTGGTTGTGGGCAATTTCCTGGGCATGGAGGCCCTGGCGGGGGTTGGCTCCACGGGCTCCATCAATTTCCTGGTGCTGGGCTTGTGCAACGGCGTCTGCGCCGGGTTTGCCATTCCCGTGGCTCAGAAATTCGGCGAGAAGGACTTCGACGGCCTGCGCAATTTCGTGGGCAATATGATCTGGCTGGGCGGCATCATTGCGCTGATTGTCACGGCGGTCACCACCATCGGCTGCCGTGCGATCCTCACCGCCATGAATACCCCGGAGAGCACCTTCTCCTATGCCTATGACTATATTTTCCTGATCTTCCTGGGCATTCCTGCCACCATGCTCTACAATCTGCTCTCCGGCATTCTCCGCTCCCTGGGGGACAGCCGGACGCCGCTGATGTTTTTGGTGTTTTCCAGCCTGCTGAATGTGGCCCTGGACATTGTGTGCGTGGTGACCCTGCAAATGGGCGTGGCCGGTGCAGGCTGGGCAACGCTCATCAGCCAGCTGATCTCCGGGCTGCTGTGCCTGCTGTATATGGACAGGAAGTTCCCCATTCTGCATCTGAAAAAGGAAAATCTTCTCTGGCGGGGCCACTGCGTCCGGCGGCTGCTGATCATGGGCCTGCCCATGGGGCTGCAATACTCCATTACCGCCATCGGCTCCATTCTGCTGCAAACGGCGGTCAACGGTCTGGGCGCCGTGTCCATGGCCGCCGTGGCGGCCTCCGGCAAGGTGACGAATCTGTTTGCCACGCCCTATGACGCCATGGGCACCATGGCGGCCACCTACGCCGGGCAGAACCTGGGTGCCGGAAAGCTGGACCGGGTGCACCACGGGGTGAAGGACTGCTGCATTCTGGGCGTTGCCTATTCCCTGGCGGCCCTGGTCGTCATGTATTTCCTGGGCGCCCAGATGACGGCATTGTTCCTGGACTCCAAGGATGTGGCCTCCTCGGCCCAGATCCTGCCCCTGGCCCGGCAGCTGCTGGTGACCAATGCGGCGTTCTATATCCCCCTGCTGGGGGTGAACCTGTTCCGCTTCACCATCCAGGGCCTGGGCTATTCCAATCTGGCCGTCATTGCCGGTGTGTCCGAGATGATCGCCCGGGGCGCTGTGGCGGCAATGGTGTCCGTCTTCGGCTTCACCGCCGTCTGCTACGCCAGCCCCGCCGCCTGGGTTCTGGCGGACTGCTTCCTGCTCCCCGCCTATTTTGTCTGCATGAAGCGCCGGACAAAAGAGGCCGCGGCGGCGCGGGAATAAAAGGACCTTGCCTGCCCAATGAAAAATCCCGCCGTACAGGCGGGAGACAATTGACAAATCGGGCAAATTGGGGTATAGTAAAGACACAAAGGGTGCTGCCAGTAGGTCGGCTCCCCCACATAGCTACAGAGGAGTAGCCGATACTTTGGGGAAAGTTGGGCGGCTACTTCTCTTTATTGTTGTTCTGGAGGACCAGGGCAATGACTGAAATAAGCACCATGCAGAATTGAAACAATTCGCTCCATGAGATACCCATGTCTGTCACCCCCCTTCTGTAAAGGGGGCAAAGATATGTATTCACCCCCGAAAGAAAACCGGGGGAACCGCCTACCGGGGTACTACTGGTAGCACCATCGACAGCATAGCACAGGTTTCTGAAAATTGCAAGCAAAAAGCGGGATATACCGTGCGGAAACGCAACGATATATCCCACTTTTTTATTCCGCGATATGCTCGCAGTAGATGCAGCGGTGGATACCTGCGGCTTTGTCCGTCAGGCGGAAGATCTGGGGCAGCTCCTGCTCGGTGGCGGAGATGCACCGGGGGTTGCGGCAGACCAGGTCGTAGCGCAGCTCCCCCCGGATGGGCTCCCGGGCGGGATTTTCCTGGGCCTGCTTCAGGAGCTTGAGGATCAGGGCCATGCGCATGTATTTGCCGTTGAGAGCCTGGCGGAAGTAGGCGGCTCTGGGGTCATCGTCCACGGCCACGCTGATCTCGTTGACCCGGGGCAGGGGGTGCAGCACGCACATCTTTTCCTTGGCCAGCTTCATTTTTTCGGTGTCCAGGATGTAGCTGTCCTTCAGGCGCTCATAGACGGCGGGGTCTGAGAACCGCTCCCGCTGGATGCGGGTCATGTAGAGCACATCCAGCTTGGGCATGGCCTCCTCCAGAGAGGTGACCTCCTCGTAGGGGAAGCCGCTCTTTTCCAGCACGTCGTACTTCACATAGCCGGGAAGCTTCAATTCCTCCGGAGAGATGAGCACGAACCGGATGTTTTCATAGCGGCACATGGCCTCTATGAGGGAATGGACGGTGCGGCCGTATTTCAGGTCGCCGCACAGGCCGACGGTCAGACCGTTCAGCCGTCCCATTTCCCGGGAAATGGTCAGAAGGTCTGCCAAGGTCTGGGTGGGATGGTTGTGCATCCCGTCTCCGGCGTTGATGACGGGTACGGAGGCATTCCGGGAGGCGACGAAGGGCGCGCCGTCCTTGGGGTGGCGAATGGCCATGATGTCGGCGTAGCAGGAGATGATTTTCGCGGTATCTGCCATGCTCTCGCCCTTGGCGGCGGAGGAGGAGTTGGCAGAGGAGAAGCCCAGCACGCTGCCGCCCAGCTCCAGCATGGCGGCCTCAAAGCTCAATCGGGTACGGGTGGAGGGCTCATAGAAAAGGGTTGCCAGCTTTTTGTATTTGCAGCTGTCCCGGTATTTTTCCGGGTGGGCCGCAATGTCCTTGGCGGTGGCGATGAGCTCGTCCAGCTCCTCTACGGAAAGGTCCAGGATGCTGTTAAGACTTCTCATGCCTTGCCTCCGTTGACGGCCAGATAGGCCTTGATGCGGGCTACATTCTCAGCCATTTCCGGCTTTTCTTCCAGATATTCGATGATATCGTACACATCCACCACGGAGTAGACAGGGAAGCCGAATTCCTCTTCCACCTCTTCCATGGCCAGCTTTTCGCCCTTGCCCCGCTCCTTGCGGTCCACCATGATGAAGGTGGCGGCGACCTTCACGCCCTCCAGGTGGCTGAGAATGGCCATGCTCTCCCGGATGGCGGTGCCGGCGGTGATCACGTCCTCGGTGATGACCACCTCTTCCCCGGCCTGGGGCACATAGCCTACGAATACGCCGCCTTCGCCGTGGTCCTTGACTTCCTTCCGGTTGAAGAAGAAGGGCACATCCAGCCCCTGCTTGCTCAGGGCTACGGCGGCGGATACGGCAATGGAGATGCCCTTGTAGGCGGGGCCGTAGAGGACGGCCTTCTTATCGCCCAGCTTGTCCAGGTAGGCCCGGGCGTAGAATTCGCCCAGGGTGGCGATCTGCGCGCCGGTCTTGATATCACCGGCGTTGATGAAATAGGGGATCTTCCGGCCGGATTTGGCGGTGAAATCACCGAATCTCAGCACACCGGCCTTTTCCAGAAATTCAATAAATTCTCTTTTGTAGCTTTCCATATGTTGTCCTCCTGTATTTCTGTAGGGGCCGATTGCGGTACATCGGCCGGTTTCGTTTTGTCGAAAACCCTTTCAAAACTTTCGGCTGGGTGCCTCCGGCGGGGAGCTTCTTGTCCCGCCAAGAAGCTCCGCAAGAATGCGGCTTAAGGAGGCGCTGAAAGGTTTGCTCCCGCAAACCAAGCCGATATAATTAAGGAACGATTGCCCCCGGCAATCGTTAAATTAGATTCGCTGCGCGACGCACCGCCTTCCTTAAGAATTCTTCCGGCCCGCTTTTTGTATAGAGAAGCAGGGTTTCGGCGCTTTCTACGGAAGCATCCCCGCATTCAACCCATTCCATGCCAGTGTGCGCACTGGCGCGGAATAGAGGACCACTTCGGCTTTTGGAACGATTGCCGGGAGCAATCGCCTTTTGTAGATTTTTCAGCGTTCTCACGAAATGCGCCTTGGAGAAGTCCAACCCAATGGGTACGCCAGATCACGCAGTTTCATAGCGCCCAGATAGGCGCATTTTCCGCGCCGGAAGTGCCCTAGCACCGACTGCGTCTCTTCTGAGGCCGGAAAGGATTCTTAAGAGGGGCGGTGCGTCGCGCAGCGAATCTAATATACGATTGCCAGTGGCAATCGCACCTTGATTCATCGGCTTTGCCGACAGCGCCTCCCTTAAGCCGCATTCTTTCATTCTTTCTTGGCGGGACAAGAAAGAATCCCCCGGAGGGGCCCAGCCAGAGGTCCCGACAGGGCTTCAGACCGAACCCCTCCGGCCTGGGGCCACTTCCATTGAAATTTTTAATCTACAAATTCAGCCACGCAGCGCTCGTAGGCGGCTACGGGGTCTGCTGCGGCGGTGATGGGGCGGCCCACCACGATGTAGTCGGAGCCGATGGCCTTGGCGGCGGCGGGGGTCATGACCCTCTTCTGGTCCCCCGCATCTCCGTCGGCAAACCGAACGCCGGGGGTGACGGTGATAAAATTCTTTCCACAGGTGCTGTGGACTTTTTCCGCCTCCAGGGGGGAGCAGACCACGCCGTCCAGCCCTGCATTCTTGGCGGTCTCGGCGTAGTGCATGACCACTCGGTCCATGGGCTCATGGATCATCAGGTCCCGCTCCATGGCCTCCTGATCGGTGGAGGTCAGCTGGGTCACGGCGATCAGCAGGGGACGGGTGCCGTCGGGCCGGGTCAGGCCCTCCAGAGCTGCCTGCATCATGGCGGTGGTACCGGCGGCGTGGAGGTTGGTAATGTCCACATCCAGGTTCCGCAGAACGGCCATGGCCTTCTTGACGGTGTTGGGAATGTCGTGGAGCTTCAAATCCAGAAAAATCTTATGCCCTCTGGCCTTGATCTGCCGGACGATTTCCGGGCCTTCGGCATAGTACAGCTCCATACCGATCTTCACAAAGGGCTTTCTGCCGGTGAACTTGTCCAGAAATGCGAAAGTCTGCTCTGCGCTGGAAAAATCGCAGGCTACAATGACGTCTTTCCCCATATTACTGTGCGCCTCCTATAATGTCGCTTAAATTCTCAATTCTGTAATTTTCCATGACCCTTGGCAGGTCCTCAATGATCTTCTTGCAGGCCCAGGGGTCAACCAGGTTGGCAGCGCCAACCTCTACGGCGGTGGCCCCCGCCAGCATCATTTCCAGCACATCCTCGGCGCTCTGCACGCCGCCCATGCCGATGACCGGAATTTTGACCGCGTGGGCCACCTGGTAGATCATCCGCACCGCCACCGGGAAGATGCCGGGGCCGGAGTAGCCGCCCATGGTGTTGGCGATGACGGGCTTTCTGCGCCGCAAATCAATGCGCATGCCAAGCATGGTGTTGATCAGGCTGATGCCGTCGGCCCCCGCGTCCTCGCAGGCCTTGGCAATGGACACAATGTCCGTCACGTTGGGGGAGAGCTTGACGATGACGGGCTTGGCGGTGACGGCCTTGACGGCTTTTGTCACCTCTGCGGCGGCCTTGGGGTCTGTGCCGAAGCTCATGCCGCCGCCGTGGACATTGGGGCAGCTGACATTGACCTCCAGCCAGCCCACCTGCGCCTGAGCGTCCAGCTTTTCGCAGGTGTAGGCATAGTCTGCCACGGAGAAGCCGGACACATTGGCTATGACCGGCTTGTGGAAAACCTGGGAAAGCTTCGGCAGCTCATTCCGGATCACAGCGTCTACCCCGGGATTTTGCAGGCCCACGGCGTTGATCAGGCCTGCGGGGCACTCGGCGATTCTGGGGGTGGGGTTTCCGAACCGGGCTTCCCTGGTGGTGCCCTTAAAGGAGAAGGTGCCCAGGATGTTAATATCGTAAAGTTCCGCAAATTCGTAGCCGAAGCCGAAGGTGCCGGAGGCGGGAATCACCGGATTGTCCAATTGGATTCCGCAGAGATTTACGTTTGATCCCATAGAATTTCCTCCTTTTTCATGACGGGGCCGTCCTTGCAGATGCGCTTGCTGCCGGTGAGGGTCTTGCAGGAGCAGCCCATGCAGGCCCCGAAGCCGCAGCCCATGCGCTCTTCAAAGCTCATCTGGCCGGAGGTGGCGGAGGCAGCGTACAAAGCTTTCAGCATGGGCTCCGGGCCGCAGGCGCAGAAGTGGCTGTAGCTGAGATTTTTCAAAGCATCGGTCACAAAGCCGGGGGTGCCGTAGGAGCCGTCCACCGTGGTCACGTACACGGTGCAGCCCAGGGCCTGAAATGCTTCCTCATAGAAAATTTCTTCCCGGGTGTTAAAGCCCAGAATGACCTGCACTTTTTTTCCCATGGCCCGCAGCCGCTTGGCAAGACCAAACATGGGGGGCACGCCCACACCGCCGCCCACCAGCACCGGGTGTTCCCCGGTGAGGGTCAGGTCGTAGCCGTTGCCCAGGCCCGTGAGAATGTCCAAAGACTCCCCCGGGGCCATGGCGGCCATCTGGGCCGTGCCGTGGCCCACCACCTTATACACCAGGGTCAGCTCCCCATCTTCCCAGTCGCAGACGGAAATGGGGCGGCGCAGGAACTTGCCCTCCAGCCGGATGTTCACAAACTGCCCCGGGGCGGTGATGGCGGAGGTATCCCCGGAGAGCGTCATGCGATAGACGTTGGAGGTGAGAGCCTCGTTGGTTAAGATTTTAAAAATACTCTGTTTCATATCAGGCATCAATGGTGGAGATGGTCAGGGTGGTCTCTTCCAGCACGTCCAGCAGCACCTTCACGGTGTCCAGGGCGGTGAAGAGGGTCACGTTGTATTCGGTGCAGATCTGGCGGATCTGAATGCCGTCGGTGGCGTTGGAGCCGGGGTCGCGGGTGTTGATGACGTAGGCAATGTGGCCCTGGCGCAGGGCGTTGGGAATCTCCTCGCTGCCGTCGCTGATCTTCTGCAGGGCGTGGGTGCGGATGCCGTGCTCCTTCAGGAACTTGGCAGTGCCGGTGGTGGCCTCGATGTTGAAGCCCAGCTGGTAGAACCGGCGGATCAGGGGCAGGGCCTCCTCCTTATCCCGGTCAGCAATGGTGGCCAGGACGGTGCCGTAGTTTTGCAGGTGCATGCCGGAAGCCTGCAGAGCCTTGTACAGGGCTCTTGTCAGGGTCTTGTCGTAGCCGATGGCCTCGCCGGTGGACTTCATCTCGGGGGACAGGTAGGCATCCAGGCCCCGAATCTTATTGAAGGAGAACACGGGTGCCTTGACGTACCAGCGGCTCTTCTCCGTGGGGTAGATGTCGAAAATGCCCAGCTCCTTCAGGCTCTTGCCCAGGATGACCTCGGTGGCGATGTCCGCCAGGGAGTAGCCCGTGGCCTTGCTCAGGAAGGGCACCGTCCGGGAGGACCGGGGGTTGACCTCGATGATATACACACGGTCTTCCTTGTCCACAATGAACTGGATGTTAAACAGGCCCTTGATGCCGATGCCCAGGCCCAGCTTCTTGGCGTATTGCAGAATAATGCCCTTGACCTTGTCGGAGATGGAGAAGGGAGGATAGACGGAGATGGAGTCGCCGGAGTGGACGCCGGTGCGCTCTACCAGCTCCATAATGCCGGGGACGAACACGTCCCGGCCGTCGCAGATGGCGTCGATCTCCACCTCCCGGCCCTGGATGTACTTGTCCACCAGCACGGGCTTGTCCTCGTCGATTTCCACGGCGGTGCGCAGGTATTGCCGCAGCTGCTCTCCGTTTGCCACGATCTGCATGGCCCGGCCGCCCAGGACGAAGCTGGGGCGCACCAGCACGGGGTAGCCGATCTCCTTGGCGGCGGCAATGCCGTCTTCAATGTTGGTCACGGCCTTGCCCTTGGCCCGGGGGATGTTCAGCTCGTTCAGGAGGTTTTCAAACTGGTTCCGGTCCTCGGCCCGGTCGATGGCGGCACAGTCCGTGCCGATGATGGTCACGCCCCGCTCCATCAGGGGGTCTGCCAGGTTGATGGCGGTCTGGCCGCCCAGGGAGGCAATGACGCCCTCGGGGTTCTCGAAGTGCAGGATGTTCATCACATCCTCGGGGGTCAGGGGCTCAAAGTACAGCTTGTCAGCGGTGGTGTAGTCCGTGGAGACGGTTTCGGGGTTGTTGTTGATGATGATGGCTTCAAAGCCCTCGCTGCGGATGGTGTTCACCGCATGGACGGTGGAGTAGTCGAATTCCACGCCCTGGCCGATGCGGATGGGGCCTGCACCCAGGACCACCACCTTCTTCTTCTCCGTCAGCCGGGAGTCGTTCTGGCCCTCGTAGGAGGAGTAGAAGTAGGGGATATAAGCGCCGGTGTGGCAGGTATCCACCATGCGGTATACGGGGAAGATGTTCTTCTCGCAGCGCAGGCGATAAACCTCCAGCTCCTTCATGCCCCAAAGCTGAGCAATGAACTTGTCGCCGAAGCCCATGGCCTTGGCGGCTTTCAGGGTTTCCATATCGCCGACGTTTGCTTTCAGCGCCTTCTCCATGTTCACGATCTTCTCAATGGAGCGGATGAAGAAGGGGGTGATCTGGGTCACCTCGTAGATGGCGTCCACGCTGACATTCCGGCGCAGCAGCTCGGCCACGGCGAAGATGGTATCGTCCCGGAACTGCTTCAGGTACTCCAGAATCTCGGCGGTATCCATGCGGTCGAATTTCGGCATATAGAAGTGGCACACGCCGATTTCCAGGGACCGGACGGATTTCAGCAGGCACTCCTCCAGATTGGAGCCAATGCCCATGACCTCGCCGGTGGCCTTCATCTGGGTGCCCAGGGTGTTGGCGGCGGAGGCGAACTTATCAAAGGGGAACCGGGGCAGCTTGGCCACCACGTAGTCTAGAGAAGGCTCAAAGGCTGCGGTGGTGTTGGCGATCTTGATGTCTTCCAGGGCCATGCCCACGGCGATTTTGGCAGTGACCCGGGCAATGGGGTAGCCGGAGGCCTTGGAGGCCAGGGCGGAGGACCGGGAGACTCTGGGGTTGACCTCAATGAGGTAGTATTCGGAAGAGCTGGGGTTCAGAGCAAACTGGACGTTGCAGCCGCCCTCGATTTTCAGCTCCCGGATGATCTTGATGGCGGAATCGTTGAGCATTTTCAGGTCGTGGTCGGAAAGGGTCATGATGGGGGCCACCACCAGGCTGTCGCCGGTGTGGACGCCCACGGGGTCGATGTTCTCCATGCCGCAGATGGTAATGGCGTGGTCGTTGGAGTCCCGCATGACCTCAAACTCGATTTCCTTGTAGCCCTTGACGGACTTCTCAACGAGCACCTGGTGGACGGGGGAGAGCTTGAAGGCGTTCAGGCCGATCTCCTCCAGCTCGGCTTCATTGTAGGCAAAGCCGCCGCCGGTGCCGCCCAGGGTGAAGGCAGGACGCAGTACCACGGGGTAGCCGATGTGCGCTGCGGCCTGCTTGGCCTCTTCCAGGGAGTAGGTGATTTCGGAGGGAATGACGGGCTCGCCGATGGACTGGCACAGCTCCTTAAAGAGCTCCCGGTCCTCGGCCCGCTCAATGGAGGTGGAGGAGGTGCCCAGCAGCTGCACATTGCACTCCCGCAGCACGCCCTTTTTCTCCAGCTGCATGGCCAGGTTCAGGCCGGTCTGGCCGCCGATGCCGGGGACGATGGCGTCGGGCCGCTCATAGCGGATGATCTTGGCAATGTATTCCAGGGTCAGGGGCTCCATATAGACCTTGTCCGCAATGGCGGTATCGGTCATGATGGTGGCGGGGTTAGAGTTGCACAGGACCACCTCGTAGCCCTCTTCCTTCAGTGCCAGGCAGGCCTGGGTGCCGGCGTAGTCGAATTCCGCCGCCTGCCCGATGACGATGGGGCCGGAGCCGATGATCAGAATCTTCTTAATGTCTGTTCTCTTTGCCATAATTCATTTCCTCCATTTTAAAACATCTTCGATTATATACATTTACTGTAGGGACAGTTACCAGGGCGGGAGCCGCCTGAACCCCAACCTTCCCCGAAGGGGAAGCTCTTAACCTTCCCCTCCGGGGAAGGTGGCCCGCCGACAGGCGGGACGGATGAGGGGCGTCGGACAAGTGAGCTGTATGTAATTCCCAACCACTCTCGCCCGTTACACCCCTCCTCAGTCTCGCTAACGCGAGCCAGCTCCCCCGGAGGGGAAGCTTTCGGGCGCGCGGGGGAATTTGGGTTATGCCAGATAGACGGCCTGGCCGTCGTGGAAGGTTGCCATGCACTTTCCGTGGACGTTCCAGCCTGCAAAGGGCGTTGCCTTGCCCTGAGACAGGAAGTCTGCCGGGTCTATTGCGTACTGGGCATCCAGGTCCCATACGGAAAAGTCATTGCCCATAGGGATCGCAAAGCGCTTTCTGGGATTCCATACCAGCTTGTTTACCAGCGCTTCCGGGGTGAGAAGGCCTGTGTGGACCAGGTAGGTGTAGAGAATGGGGAAGGCCGTCTCCAGGCCTACCACGCCGAAGGCGCTCTTTTCCAGCCCCCTTGCCTTTTCCTCGGCGCTGTGGGGGGCGTGGTCCGTGGCGATCATGTCGATGGTGCCGTCGAGCAGCCCTTCCAGCAGGGCCTCCCGGTCCTCCGGGGAGCGCAGAGGGGGATTCATCTTGAAGCGCCCGTCCTCCTGCAAAAGGCCGTCGTCCATCACAAGGTAGTGGGGGCCGGTCTCACAGGTCACGTCCACGCCGCTTTTCTTGGCCTGCCGGATGAGGTCCACGCTCTGCCTGGTGGAGATGTGGCACACATGGTAGCCGCAGCCGGTTTTTGCCGCCAGCTCCAAATCCCGGGCGATGGGGCCCCACTCGCTTTCGGAGCAGATGCCCCTGTGGCCGTGGGCCTTGGCGTAAGCGCCGTCGTGGATGTAGCCGCCGTGCAGAAGCGTGTTGTCCTCGCAGTGGGCCACGATGAGCTTGCCGAGGTCCTTGGCACGTTTCATGGCCTGCTCCATCATCTCGGGGCTCTGCACCCCCCGGCCGTCGTCGGAAAAGGCGATGACCTGCGGGGCCAGGGCCTCCATGTCGGAGAGCACCAAACCCTGCTCGCCCTTTGTAATGGCGGCGTAGGGGTAGACCGCGATGACGGCGGATTTCCGGATGGCCTCCAGCTGGGGCTCCAGATTTTCCGGGCTGTCCGGCACCGGGTTCAGGTTCGGCATGGTGCACACGGCGGTGTAGCCTCCCCGGGCCGCTGCCCGGGAGCCGGAGAGGATCGTCTCCTTATAAGAAAATCCCGGCTCTCTGAAATGCACATGCACATCACAAAAGCCGGGAAAAACGGAATATTGGGACGAATTGAGAAAAGAAAAATCCTCCTTTTTGAAAACAGCGGAAACGCCGTCCAGAAAAGAGGAAGGGAAAGAGCCGTATGCGGTTGCCTTCAGCCGAGTTTTCATGGTCAGTCTCCTTTCACCCAAAAAAATATCCTGCCATACGGCAAGACAGCATTCACGGTTCGTCGCCGTATTTCAGCTCATTCTAGCATAGGGAGCGGATTTTGTCAACCGGAAAATTGATTTTGTGAAAAAAAGGATTTTTTTAAACAACGGGGCTTGCAAGCGGCTCCGTTTTGCGGTAACATATACCCGTAGATTTTTATCAATAGAAAGGACGTGTCCTACAAATATGATCAAAGTTGACATTTCCAACGTCTGGGGGCAGATCGCTCTGCCCGATCTTCTGGCCATGGAGAAAGAGGTCGCCCAGGCCCACGCCACCCTGGTGGACGGCACCGGCGCCGGCAATGATTTCCTGGGCTGGCAGAATCTGCCCACCCGGGAGCCCACCGAGGAGATCCTGCGCATCCAGAGCGCTGCCCGGAAGATTCGCAATGACTCCGATGTGTTCGTGGTCATCGGCATCGGCGGCAGCTACCTTGGCCCCCGGGCAGCCATTGAGCTGCTGCAAGGCCCCAACCACAATATGGGCAAGGGCAAGGGCGATCCCCAGATCTATTTCGCCGGCAATGGCCTGAGCACCCGGCACTGGAATGAGCTGAGCCGCCTGCTGGAGGGCAAGGATTTCTCCATTGCCATTATCTCCAAGTCCGGCACCACCACCGAGCCCGCCATTGCCACCCGTGCTCTGCGGGCCAAGCTGGAGGAGAAGTACGGTGTGGAGGGGGCCAAGAGCCGCATCTATGCCATCACCGACCCCTGCAAGGGCGCACTGCGCCAGATGGCCAACGAAGAGGGCTGGGAGACCTTTGTGATCCCCGCCAACGTTGGCGGCCGGTTCTCCGTGCTGACCCCCGTGGGATTGCTTCCCCTGGCCGTGGCCGGTGTGGACATCATGGAGCTGATGAACGGCGCTATGGACGCCAAGGAAAGCTACGACCTGCGCTCCTTCGATAACCCCGTGTGGCTCTATGCCGCCGTGCGGAACCTGCTGTACCGCAACGGCAAGTCCATGGAGATCTTCGAAAGCTTTGAGCCGGGCTTCAAGATGTTCGGCGGCTGGTGGCAGCAGCTCTTCGGCGAATCCGAGGGCAAGGACGGCAAGGGCATCTTCCCCGTGACCGCCGAGTTCACCGCCGACCTGCACTCCCTGGGCCAGATGATCCAGCAGGGCCAGCGGAACATCTTCGAGACCATGGTCCGCTTCGACGCCCCTGCGGAGAAGATGGTCATCGGCGGCGACGAGAAGAACCTGGACGGCCTGAACTACCTGGAGGGCCGCACCCTGGACTTCGTGGACGAGAAGGCCTTCCTCGGCACCCTGGCTGCCCATGTGGACGGCGGCGTGCCCGTCATCACCATGGACTGCGGCGAGCTGAACGACCGGAAGGTGGGCGAGATGTTCTACTTCCTGGAGCTGTGCTGCGGCGTTTCCGCCTACATCCTGGATGTGAACCCCTTCAACCAGCCCGGCGTGGAATTCTACAAGCGCAATATGTTCAAGCTCCTGGGCAAGCCCGGCTACGAGAGCAAGTAAAAGTGACTTGTCATTTTGTAAAATTCCCTATTGCAAAAAAGCGAGTTTGCTGGTAGAATGATACCAAGCCAGATTTATTTTGGTATAGCAAAGGAGGAAATTCCGATGATTCATGTAATTATGGGCCTGAAGGGCTCCGGTAAGACCAAGAAGCTGATCGATGCCATCAACGCCGCAGTGGCAGATGCCCACGGCGATGTGGTCTGCATCGAATACGGCAAGAAGCTGACCTATGATGTTACTTACAAGGTGCGTCTGGTGGACTCCCAGGAGTACGGCATCAGCTCTCCCGATATGCTCAAGGGCTTCCTGAGCGGTCTGCACGCAGGCAACTTTGATATTACCAACGTGTTCATCGACAACCTGTATAAGACCATCGGTCAGGATCAGGCTGCCAACGAAGCCTTTGTGGATTGGGTGGCAGACTTTGCCAAGGAGAACAACATGGAGATCACCATGACCATCTCCGCCGACCCCGCAACCGCTTCCGAGGGTATGAAGGAGTACCTGTAAGACGCGAATCCTCCTGCACCGCCGCGCACTCAGCACGGCGGTGCTTTTTTGAGAAAGGAAAGCGTATGAAGGAGATAAAAAGAAATCCGGGCATTGATTTCCTGCGGCTGCTTGCCATGTATCTGGTGGTGGTATACCATCTGCTGTTCCATGGCGGAATCTTGGATGCCGGGCAGAATTCCGGGGCGGCCCAGCTGCTGCGGGTGCTGACCCTCTGCGCAGTGGACGGCTTTGCCCTGATCAGCGGCTATGTGGGCTTGCGGGAGGAAAAGCCCCGGTTTCCTGTAAACCGGATGGCCAGACTCTGGCTGCAAATCCTTTTTTACAGCCTGCTGATGCTTTTGGCAGCTGCCTGCGTTTACCGGCCGATCCTTTCGAAAAGCAGTCTTCTGCGTGCGCTGCTGCCGGTTGCCTCAGATCAATATTGGTACGTCACGGCCTATATGCCCCTGTGCCTTATGATGCCCTGGCTGAATGCGCTTCTGTACCGCCTGGACCGGCGGGAGCTGGGGCAGCTTGCAGCTGGGCTCACCGGGCTGTTCTGCCTGTACGGAACGCTGGCCAATCCGTTATCGGAGAATTTTCGACTGTGGGGCGGCTGCCATTTTTCCTGGCTGGTCATCCTCTATGTGGTGGGTGCTGCCCTGGGCCGGGATAGGTGGCTTGAAAAACTGAAAACCATCTGGGTGGCGGCTGCTTTCCTTGGCTGCTGGGCCTGCCTGTGGCTGACAAACCGGTTCGGTGTGCTGTCCGGATTCCAGCTGGAGCGAAACAGCAGCCCTCTGGTACTGGCGATGGCGGTGTGCCTGATGGCTCTGTGTACCAGAATCCGTTTTTCCACCGGACTTCAGAGGGTGCTGGCCCGGATGGCACCGGCTGCCTTTGGCGTGTATCTGATGCACGACAACCCGGCCTTCCGACAGATTTTCATCAGCGGCAGGTTTGCATTTCTGGCCCGGCTTCCGGCATGGGCGATGATCGGTGCGGTTCTGTTTGCGGCGCTTGTCATTTTCTTGCTGGGCATTCTGGTGGATTCCGGCAGAATGCGGCTGTTCTCCCTGCTCCGGAAGAAAGATTTATGAAACAACAAGCAGGTGCCTGGGACATTTCCCCGGGCACCTGCTTGCTGCTCCTGATCATGAAACGGACCTTGCTATGCAAATGGCACACAATATTTTTCCTGCGGCGGGGCCGCTTCTGTGAGTATGCACCGAAATGAGGAATAAGGATTGGAAAAAGTGTGAAAAATGCAGAAAAACAGCGGAAATGAAAAAAATTCTTGCTTTCTATATATGCCTATTATATGATATACAGGTTTATGAAGAATCGGATAGAATAGAGAGGAGTACGTTATGCAGAAAGAGACGTTGCAAGAGAACAAAATGGGCGTTATGCCGGTGGGGAAGCTGCTGGTGAATATGGCCCTGCCTATGATCATTTCCATGCTGGTCCAGGCCCTTTATAATATTGTGGACAGTGTGTATGTGTCCCAGGTGTCCGAGAGTGCGGTCACGGCGCTTTCTCTGGCATTCCCGGTGCAGAATATGCAGATCGGCTTTGCCGTGGGCGTTGGCGTGGGCGTCAATGCGCTGCTGAGCCAGAGCCTGGGCCGGAAGGATCAGGAGAGCGTCAACTGGGCTGCGGGCCAGGGCGTATTTCTGGCGCTGGTAGCTACGGCGCTGTTTATGCTCTTCGGCTTCTTCGGTGTCCGGCCCTACTACACCATGCAGTCCACCGTGGCGGAGACCGTTGAGGGCGGCATTGCCTATACCAGCATCTGCTGCATCTTCACCGTTGGCATTTTTATCCAGGTCCTCTGCGAGCGGCTGCTCCAGGCCACCGGCCGGGCCATGCAGACCATGATCCTCCAGGGCACCGGCGCCATCATCAACATCATCCTCGACCCCGTGTTCATTCACGGCTGGTGGGGCATGCCCAGGATGGGCGTGGCCGGTGCGGCTGTGGCGACGGTCATCGGCCAGTGCACCGGCGCGGTGCTGGGCATCTACCTGAATCTGCGCCACAATCCCGAGGTGCAGCTCCATGTGAAGTTTATGAAGCCCAACTGGAAGGTCATCGCCCCCATTCTGGAGGTGGGCATTCCCTCTGTGGTCATGAACGGCATTGGCTCCGTTATGAACTTCGGCATGAACCAGATTCTCCAGGGCTTCAACGAGGTGGCCACCGGCGTGTTCGGCATTTACTACAAGCTGCAAAGCCTGTTCTTCATGCCCCTGTTCGGCATCAACAATGCCACCATTTCCATCCTCGCCTATAACTACGGCGCCCGGAAGCCCAAGCGCATCGTCCACACATTGAAGCTGGCCACGGCCGTGGCCGTGTGCATTATGCTGGTGGGCCTGGCGGTGTTCCAGCTGTTCCCCCAGGCGCTGCTTGGCATTTTCAACCCCACGGAGGAATTCCTGGCCATCGGCGTGAAAGCCCTGCGCATTCTGTGCCTGCCCTTCCCGGTGGCGGCCATCTGCATCTCCCTGGGCGCTTCCTTCCAGGCTCTGGGCAAGGGCTCCTATTCCACCGTTGTCTCCCTGTGCCGCCAGCTGATCGTGCTGCTGCCGGTGGCCTACCTGCTGAGCCTGACCGGGGACGTAAACAACGTCTGGTGGTCCTTCCCCATTGCGGAGGTCATGTCCGCCCTGGTGACGGGCCTGCTCTTTGCCAAGCTGTACCGCCAGAAGGTGAAGCCCCTCTTCGCAGACGAGGCGGAATAATCCCTGCCCCTTCGGCATATCCTGACAGGGGGAAGCCCCCGGAAGGAGAGAAATGCCGTGAAGGAAGAGAAAAAGGAAGAACCCAGGCCAAACACCTGGGAGGCCGTAGACCCCAAGCCCCCGGTGATCCGCTCCGGTCACCTGGAAAACCGGATACGCAACTAAATATTTGAGGGCTGTTAGAAAACGCTCTGTCATTGCGAACCAGCGCGCACGCTGGTGTGGCAATCCCCCGGATTTTCAAACATCTTGGTAGTAAAGCCAAGCTGTTTCCATTCAACCGGGGGGCTGCCACACCAGTGACGTCGGTCACTGGTTCGCAGCGACATACTTTTCTAACAGCCCCGCTTTTTGTACTGTGAAATTGCAATCGTTTACCAGGAGTTCCCGTCCGGCAGGATCTCCAGGGAGGGGTCAAGGGGCTCTTCCCGGAAGACGGTGCGCATATACTTGTTGATCTGGTCCCGGATGCCCTGCTTGCTCATGTTTCTGGGGTCACACAGGTCATGGCTGACCCAGATCAGGTGAATGCCAAGCTGCCGGGCCTTCTCCTCAAACTGGCCGTGGAGGCCCGTCAGGGACTTGCAGCTCATGTGCTCCCAGAGGATCACCGTGTCGGCGTTGAATTCCTGGCAGTATTCCCACAGCTGGTCCAGCAGGACCGCATAGCCGCCGTGGGTGCGGTTGCGCATGATCATGTTCTCCGTCAGCCAGGCCATGTCGTAAATGGCCTGCTCCTTGTCATCCTCGGAGAGAATCCGGGTGGAGAGCATGGAGAGCATATCCGTCAGAGGCAGGATTCCCCAGCAGTTTTCCAGCCACAGCAGCATTTCAAAGTAGAATTGGGACTGCACCCCCCAGACAATGGCCCGGTGGCGGTACTCTTTGACGTACATGGCCTTGTCGCGGTAGGCCTTTTCGGCGATTTTGGCGATTTTCCGGTCGTTTTTGACAAACAGCTCCGATTTTCCGCAGACGCCCAGGTAGTTGGTCTCGGTGTATACCGCCAGATTCAGGCCCAGGAACTGGGGATAGGGGGTCTTGTTGATGTCCAGCCATTCCAGCCGGTGCCGGGTGGTCTCGTTGACCCGCTTGGCGCAGGTGAAATAGTAGTCCCAATCCCATTTTGCCCCGGTCTGCTCCTCAATGAAGGCAATGGCGCTGCGGATCTCCTGGGCGGCATACTCCTGCACATCCTCCCGGGTGTGCCGCAGGGGCATGGCCAGCTGGAAGCAGGGGATGCCGTCCTCCAGCTCCAGCCGCTTGGAGATGACGCTGTTGCCCATGAGCGAGCCGTCGCAGGTGGTGTTGCACTGGACGGCACACTTGCCCAGGACGCAGTAGTCGTCGTCAATGGAGATGCCGGCCTCCGTGGCGGGCATGGGGCACACATCCCCCGGCAGGCCGAATTCCTGGACCACATCCAGATAGTGCTCTGCCGAATCCTGCCGCAGCAGATTGGCCACATACAGCGTGGGGATCTCCCGGCTCAGGCCCTCCAGGGTGGGGAAGCCCATCATAATGGCCGTCATCTCGTTCTCGTCCAGCAGCACCACCCGGTCGGAAAAGGCCCTGTCGTTGCCGATGCGGCGGTCCCCCCGGAAGAGCTTGTCCAGAGTCTCGGCGATCTCCCGGATGATCAGGCCGTATTCCAGGTGGGCGATCCGCAGGTGGGGCCCCCGGAGTCCCTCCGTCACCCGGTCCATCATCATGGGCACCGCCAGATAGTTGACCATCCAGCGGTAGCGCAGAAAGCCCCTGAAATTCCGGGGCTTGGCAATGAACCGCAGCAGCACCCCGAGAATACCCAGCCAGCGGAAATAGTCATACATCGTATCCCGTAGCCCCCGCCATTCCCGCCGCCGCCGGACCTTCCCGGCGGAGTACAGGCTGCCCAAAGGTTCGCTTCCAACAGCTTTGCCCATTTCCATGCCCTCCCTGAAACTTCCTGTGATCTTTCGCATTCCTGTGAAACGATTATATAACAATCCGGAAAAAATGCAAGGGAGAAGATGTGTGTCCGGGCGGCCCGGCCGCCTTCGTACACGCTCCTATACTAGCCTTATCTATACTTACCTTACCTAACCTTACCTCGGTTGCCGGATCGACACCCGCTTGGTTGACCCTTGGTTGTCATGCGGTTGTCAAGTTCAGCAGGGTACTTTTGTCCATTTTTTATCTTGCGCACGATTTGTAAATATGCTATCATGTATTCAGAAGAGAGTGTATGCGCTGCGGGGCCTGCCCCGGCGTGCACAATTGGGAGGCTGGCAATATGGCAGGAACCACGGAGTATAAAAATAAATGGCAGCAGGAAAATAAAGAGAGAATCAATCTTGTGGTGAACAAGGGCCAGAAGAAACTGATCAAAGCCCATGCAGAAAGCAACGGGGAATCCGTAAACGGATTTTTGCAGCGGGCGATTGTCGAAACCATTCAGCGGGATATCGCCGCGATTCAAGGAGGAAAATAATATGAGCGAAAAAGAGCAGGCCAAGATGATTATTGATCGGCTTCCGGACTACAAGCTCCCCGGGCTGCTGCTGTTTCTTCGGGGAATGCAGTTTGATGATGAAATCGAAGACGAAAGATATTGCGAGAAGCTGTATCAAGACTATTTGGACGACCCCGATCCTGATAAAAATGAGACGATCAGCCTGGAAGAATTGGCGGAGCAAGAGGGAATTACACTATGACATATCGGATTGAGATTGCTAAGCCTGCCGCCAAATTTATTCGAAGTCTTCCGGCTCCGGATAAAGAGCGGATGCTGCGGGCAATCCATAAGCTCCCGGAAGAAGGGGACATCAAGCAGATGAAAGGTGCAAAAGTCAAGGGACTTTTTCGGCTTCGTGTTGGTGATTATCGGGTTATCTATTCTGTAGACAACGGAAAGCTGGTTGTTTTTGTGGTCGATGCCGGAAACAGAGGACAGATTTATAAGAGATATTGATTTTTGGCTTTTGAACTCGAGGTACGCCAGAAGGGACTCGGGACATTATGGAGCAAACGCCGTCCAGCCGGCGTTTGGCGGCAGTCCACCGGAGTATCCTGGCTGTACCGCAGGGGGCTTTCCTTTCATCCACATCCCTAATGGGATGCGTCTGAAAGGAAAGGGACTCTCCCACGGGCTAAAAAAGAGTCCACCGGACTCTTTTTTACGGCAGCTGCGCTGCCGCCGCCCTTTCGAGTCCCAACTGATGTACCAAAAAAGAGGCCATCCTGAAAGGATGACCTCTTTTTTGGTACGCCAGAAGGGACTCGAACCCCCAACCCTCGGAACCGGAATCCGATGCTCTATCCATTGAGCCACTGGCGCATACACCTTAAGTGCTTGGCTATTATAGCAGATAAAGCTGGATTTGTAAAGAGCCAAATGGCAAAAAAATTCTCTCCGGGTGCGGGTGCATCCGGAGAGAATGGGAGTTACTCCTCTACCAGGGCGATGTGCACATCGTCCAGCTGCTTCTGGTCGACGGTGCTGGGGGCGCCCATCATCAGGTCCTGGGCGTTCTTGTTCATGGGGAAGGTGATGACCTCCCGGATGCTCTCCTCGCCGGTGAGCATCATGATCAGCCGGTCCACGCCGGGGGCTGCACCGGCATGGGGGGGTGCGCCGTAGGTGAAGGCATTGTACATGGCGGGGAACTTGGCCTTGACATCGTCCTCGCCCAGGCCCACCATCTCGAAGGCCTTGACCATGATCTCGGGGTCGTGGTTCCGGACGGCGCCGGAAGCGCACTCGTAGCCGTTGCACACCAGGTCGTACTGGTTGGCATTGATGGCCAGCAGCTTTTCGGTATCGCCCTCGGCCTCTTCCAGGGCCTTCAGGCCGCCCTGGGGCATGGAGAAGGGGTTGTGGCAGAATTCCAGCTGGCCGGATTCCTCGCCGATCTCATACATGGGGAAGTCCACGATCCAGCACAGAGCGTACTGCTCCTCGTCGAAGTGGCCGGGCACCCGCTTGCCAAGCAGGGTACGGATGACGCCTGCGGTCTTCTGGGCGGCGGCCTTCTTGCCGGCGGCCATGCAGACGAAGGAGCCGGGCTTCAGGGCCAGCTTTTCCTTCAGAGCCTCGCCGCAGTCGCCCAGGAACTTGGAGATGCCGCCGGTGAGAGCGCCATTCTCGTCCACCTTGACCCAGCAGGCCTTGTTGCCGGTCTGGACCTCTACATCAGCCAGCAGCTTATCGATCCACTTTCTGGCCTGGGTGAAGTTGTCCACAGCCACGGCCTTGACGGTGGCGCCCTCGAAGGGGCCGAAGCCGCAGCCCTGAACGATGGCAGAAATGTCCTGGATCTCCAGGTCGATCCGCAGGTCGGGCTTGTCGGAGCCGTAGCGCTCCATGGCCTCGTTGTAGGGGATGTGCCGCCAGGGAGCCTGGGCCACCCGCTTAAACTTGCCGAACTTCTCGTAAACCGGCTGCAAAACCGTTTCCAAAGTTTTCAGCACGTCCTCCTGAGAGGCGAAGGCCATCTCCATATCCAGCTGGTAGAATTCGCCGGGGGTGCGGTCTGCCCGGGCGTCCTCATCCCGGAAGCAGGGGGCGATCTGGAAATACTTGTCGAAGCCGGAGGTCATCAGCAGCTGCTTGAACTGCTGGGGGGCCTGGGGCAGGGCATAGAACTTGCCGGGGTGGTTCCGGGCGGGGACCAGATAGTCTCTTGCGCCCTCGGGGCTGGAGGAGGTCAGGATGGGGGTGGTGATCTCCAGGAAGCCCAGGTCCGTCATCCGCTTGCGCAGCTCGGCTACCACCTGGCAGCGGAGCACGATGTTGGACTTGACGGCGGGGTTCCGCAGGTCCAGGAAGCGGTATTTCAGGCGGGTGTTCTCATCGGCATCCCGGCTCTTATTGATCTCAAAGGGCAGCTGGTTGTGGAAGCACTTGCCCAGCACCTCGATCTTCTCGGGCACGACTTCAATGTCGCCGGTGGGCAGCTTGGAATTCTTGCTCTCCCGCTCCCGGACGGTGCCGGTGACGGAGATGGTGGATTCCTTATTGATGGTCTTGACCAGCTTCATCATGTCCTCGGTCTCCACCACCACCTGAGTGGTGCCGTAGTAGTCCCGCAGCACCAGGAAGGCAAAGTTGGAGCCCACTTCCCGGACATTTTCCAGCCAGCCGACGATGGTCACTTTCTTGCCTGCGTCCCCGAGCCGCAGCTCGCCGCAGGTATTCGTTCTGGATTGCTTCATAAAAAAGCCTCTCTTGTTTCTAAATTTAACGCCGCTATTTTCTCACAAATCCCGGAAAAAGTCAATAGACGGTACTATTTTCTCGGGATAACCGCGTGAGGAATTCTTCAATATACAAAAATAAAATCTGTTATTTGATAAAAAGATATCTTTTTGGTAAACGATGTGTTATATAAAAAGGCAATCGGTGCATAGGAGGATTGTGCCAAACATGTATGCCCTGAGCTACCTCATCAATAATTCGTTCTGCCTGCCACTGACTCTCCAATACGGCTTCTTTTTCTATATCAGCTCCGACGGCCGCTACATCAAGGGACCGGCCTATGTGCTCATGGCCCTGATGAGCTATGGCTATCTTCTGGTCATTGGCGTGAAGGCCCTTGCGGGGATGTTCCGAAAGAGCAATTTTGCGCGCCGCCGCGCCTATTCTGCCGTAGCCTCCTTTGTGGTTTGCCCCCTGATTGCGGGCCTTATCCAGTCTTTCCACACGGGCCTTTCCATTCTGTGCATGGGCTGCACTGTTGCGCTGGTGCAGGTGTTCATCAATATCCAGCAGAGCCGGATCACCATTGACCCGCTGACCCAGATCAATAACCGCTCCCGGCTTTTGCAGCACCTGGACAAGGCCCTTTACCAGGCCAAGGCCGCCGGAAAGCAAAGCCGCGCCAACCTGCATTGACAAACGGCTTGCTTTGTGTTAGGATATCCCTGCTGCGAAAGGCAGATCTGCGGGCATGGTGGAATTGGTAGACTCGGTGGATTTAGGTTCCACTGCCAACGCGTGCAGGTTCGAGTCCTGTTGCCCGCACCAAACCAATATAATCCGAACCAAATCTTCTTAATCGGAGATGGGTTCGGATTATTTGTTTTCTTCGGCAAATTCGAAGAAACCTATTTTCGAAACGGTGTCATCAAACGACCAGAATCAAAACCCAGAGGACCAAGAAAAAAGAAACAGATTTAGGAGGACGCTGTTATGGATAAGAAGGTAATTTCCTGTGAGTCCAATATCGATACCGCCTGTGTCGAAGTCAGGTTTGTAGGCGATAGCATGATCGCCATTGACAGTATTCTGGTAGAAGCCGGAGTTGCCCGGAATATGTATGAAAGCAGCGAGCTAGAGTGGCTGGTTTATAATGATCCAACATAATCTGAAAAAGAGTATTCTGATATGAAAATAACCGACATTCGTTCTGAAAGCTATCAGTGGCCGAAGCCTGTTGTCGTTACCTCCGGCAGAGGCAAAGGCGGCCATCAGTACCTGTATAACCGGTTGACCCTCGTCTACATTGAAACCGATGAAGGGATCACCGGCATTGGCTCCGGTATGCGTGTGGAGTACCTGGAAGCCTTCAAGAAGATGCTGATTGGCGAAGATCTTCTTTGCATCGAGAAGATTTACCAGAAGATGATCGATAACAACAACCATCAGCTGAAAAACTGCATCACCACCATTTCTGCCATTGATATTGCCCTGTGGGATCTGAAGGCAAAGGTTGCCAATATGCCCCTGTACAAACTGTTGGGCGGTGTCCACAACAAGCTGGAGTGCTATGTGGCAGGCGGTTATTATGCAGAAGGCAAGACCATCCTGGATCTGCAGCACGAGATGGAAAACTATCTGAAGGACAATGCCAGAGCTGTGAAAATGAAGGTCGGCGGCCTGCCCCCCTATGAGGATGCAAAGCGTGTCCATGCTGTCCGCGACGTAATCGGCCCGGATATCAAACTGCTGGTGGATGCCAACTGTGCATGGCGGATCCATGAGGCACAGGAGTTTGTCAAGAGAACGGAAGAGGACAATCTGTTCTGGTTTGAAGAGCCTCTTGCCCCCAAGGATTTTGACAACTTCCGCAAACTGTCCGAGCATACCTGCACACCCATTGCAGCCGGCGAAAGCCTGCAGCTTCTGGATGATCAGATTGCCCTGATCGACCGGGGCGGCATGACATTCACCCAGCCGGATGCCGGCGGCTGCGGCGGTGTATCCATGGTCATGAAGCTGGGCCACTATGCGGAGGCCAAGCATATCAATATTGCTCCCCACGGCAACCAGCAGGTACATGTGCACCTGAACTGTGCACTGAACAATGCTGCCATCACGGAGTTCTACTCCACCACCTTCAACCACCAGGCCTATACTGCCTATAAGTATCCCGTGCAGATCAACTCCGACGGTACGGTTTCTCCCAGCGAAGCACCCGGTGCAAACTTCGACATCAACGAAGAAGTGCTGGCTCCCTACCGCGTAAAATAAGCGTATTACGATCTCCTTTTTCCGGCAAAGGGTTTGCCGTCCGGAATAACCGGACGGCAGGCCCTTTTGTCCTTTTTTGATGTTCGGCTGCCACTGCGGTCGCCATGGGCAACAGGTTTTCGGCACGAAAACGGCGGGATACATCATGTTTTTGAGGAGACCAACCGTCTTGATGCACGAATGAAATTCCGGAGAGAAGGGGACTGGGTCGAGGAGTTTTTCCAGTACAACATGGTATCAAATGTTGTAAAGTTGTTTAGTTCCTCGCAGTTAACTGCAACAATAGCCGAATTTGCGTTGCTGGATTCCTGGGGGAGAAATCCGCCCCCCACACCCACGGAGATAAACCGTTCCACCGTGTACATCTGCGAGCTTCGGGCGACGACATTCAGGGACATATTCCGGACAAGAAACTCCCGTTCCAGGTTCTGGCTGATGGGAAAATTCCGATTCAGCATGATGGTGGGGGTGGCGGCAAGCTCCTCGATGGATACCTGTTTTTTGTTTGCCAACGGGTGATTTTTGGATACATAATACCACAGTCTTGCAGGAATCAATCCTTGGGTGTGAAACCGATTTGCCCACTCGGGGAGATTTGCGAATAGGGTTCCGGTTACCACCACATCGATAAGATCATTGTCCAGTTTGTAAAGCAGGTTCTGGCCGAAATCCTCTGTTGTCTGTAGCTGAATTTCTGGGTACTCATCCAGAAATCTGCTGCAGATTTGCGGCGCAATGGTATTTCCGATAATAGTGGAAAACCCAAAACGCAGGAAATTCCGGTTCAGCTCTCCTGAAGAGATTCTGCTCTCCATCTGTTCATATTGGGCGAGGATTTTGGAAACCTCTTCCTGCAGAATACTCCCGGATTCCGTCAAAGCCAAACGGTTGCCCTTTTTATAAAAAAGGGGACACCCAACCTCGTGTTCCAGTTCTTTCATGGTAAGGGAGAGGGTTGGCTGTGAGACAAACAGTTCTTCCGCAGATTTTGTCATATTGGAAGTTTTGGCAATCGATAAAAAATACCGCATCTGTTTCAGAGTCATTGGTTCGCCTCCCGATTTGTTATAAATTGATTATATCTATAAAATATTGTACAGTCAATAGAAATTATAAATAATGTGACAGGCGGAAAACAGGTTTTTTCAGTATATCGAAGGCGGAATTGCATGGGGTGTACCATTCTGCGTAGTGGGCAATATGCCGAATTTTCAGGTTGTATCTTATTAAAAATAAACAAAATCACGGAATATATTTGATAATTAAAATAGAATATCGTATTAACTATTGAATTTCCCAATAGTTAATTTAGCATGTGTATTTTTTTATTTTGAATAAGGTCGGATATAATAAAAACACAGCGGATTTTGCGGAAAATCCTGTATTTTCCCCTATTCCGGCGGCCGCAGAATTGGGATGAGAGACAGGCAACAGCAGTCCGCATTTTATGAAGGAGGGATTCATTTGAAGATTGCAAAAGTAGAAGCCATTCGTGCAGACCGCTACTGCTATGCCAGAGTGACGACAGATACCGGTCTTACCGGCATTGGCGAGAGCGGTGCGTTTGGTGCATTGGAGGCATCCGCAGCACAGATCAACAATTTCGCTTCTTTTTTGGTTGGAAAGGATCCGTTGGACATTGAGCATCTTTGGCAGGCAATGTTCCGTGGCTTCTTTTTCCGCGGTTCCGCAGTTATGGGTGCTATCTCCGCCATTGATGTGGCACTATGGGATATTGCAGGTAAGTACTATGGCGTCCCGATTTATAAGCTTTTGGGCGGAAAATGCAGAGATAAAGTCCGCGTTTATGCCCATGTGTTTGCAAAGAATGATGAAGAGCTGGTTGCAAACTGCAAAAAACGCAAAGAAGAAGGGTTTACGGCTGTCGGCCACCTGTCTCCGTTCCTGGATGAACCTGCATCTGTTCCGTATGAAAAAACCCATGTTGCCAATATTGAGGAGTCCATCAGACGTGTGCATCTGATGCGTGAAGCGGTTGGTGACAATATTGATCTGTGTATTGAACTGCACCGCCGTTCGCTTCCCGGTGAAGCAACCGTTCTGATCAACGAAATTGAAGATGTCCATCCGCTCTTTGTGGAGGATCCCATTCCTCCCGGAAATAACGACGCTATGGCTTCCGTAGTTGCCAAGAGCAAGATTCCTGTGGCAACCGGTGAACGGCTGCATACAATCTTCGAGTTCCAGGATCTGCTGGACAAAAAAGCGACGGACTATGTTCGTGTATCTCTGAGCACCGTGGGCGGAATTACCGGTGCAAGAAAGATCGCTGCCCTTGCAGAGACAAAGATGTGCCCAATTGTACCGCATAATCCCCTGTCGCCTGTATGTACTGCAGCAGAAATGCAGTTCTGCATGAGCATTGACAATTTGCTGATTTGCGAATATCCCGACCCCGACGGTTCCCTGAAGGGCAGCCACGGACACACCAGGGCGGAATTGGTGACGAACTGTTTCCGTGCGGAAGATGGCTATGTTAAGGTGCCGGATATTCCCGGTTTGGGCGTCGATTTGGTGGAGGATGTGGAGAAGAAATTCCCGCCCGTTGAATTTCCGGTTTTGTGCCGATTGAATGGAGATGGGTCTATCCGCGACCAATAAAATGGTCACAAATGAGCGTGTGTAAAGGAGAAAGAAAAAATGACAACACAAATGATTCTCTGTATGGGAATTTTTCTCGTAATGATTATTGGCTTTGTATTTGCCGATAAGTTCCATACGACACTGGGTGTGGTTGCACTCCTCGCGATTATGCTGACTGCTTTCAGCGGCCTGGTTGAGCCGAAAGTGGTTCTGGCAAACTTTGCAAACAAGAATGTTCTGTTAATCACAGGTATGTTCATTGTTTCCGCGGGCTTTAACCGCACACAGGCAGTTAATAAAATATCTGCACTTGTGTATAAGGTCAGCAGCGGTAAATTTACCGTCATGTTGGGCGGATATCTACTGATCGCCTTTGTTCTGACACAGTTGATCCCCAGCCCCATGGTGGTATTCGGAATTGTATCCCCCCTGCTGGCAGCCAACTGTGAAGAGTTTAAGGTAAGCCCTTCCAAGGTAATGTTCCCCCTTGGGCTGGTCGGCGTGTCCTGCTGTATGGTGTTGCCCGTGGGTAACGGTGCAGCCATATTTGCCCAGCAGAACGCGTTCCTTGAGAGCTATGGCTACACTGATTACAGTATGCAATTGCTGGATAACTTTAAGGCTTGTATTCTGGTTGCAGTTGTGATGTTCCTGTATGCCCTGTTCATTGCTCCCAGGTTCTGCCCGGATACGCCGTCTAACCCCATCACACTTACATCAAACAAAGGCTCCAAGGGAAACGCCCCTGCACCCCTTAGCCCTGTCCGTGAGGCTCTGGGCTACGGCATCTTTGCCCTGACTACCATCGCATTGATCTTCCAGAAGAATCTGGGTGTGGAAAGCTGGCAGATTTCCATGGCCGGTGCGACCATTGTGGTTCTTACCGGTGTGCTGAAACCCAAGGAAGCTACGAATGCAATCCCTGTTCGTATTATTCTGATGCTGGTTGCTGCCTTTGCAGTTGGCGGTGCCATGGTGAGTTGCGGCTTGGGTGATCTCATCGGCGAAACCCTGGCAGGTGCTGTTGGTTCTTCCCGCAATAGCTATGTCCTGGGAGCAGCCTTCTTCGTCATTCCCTTTATACTTACGCAGGTCATGCAGAATCAGAGCGTCAGCAATATCTTTATCCCTATCGTCATTCTGACCTGCAAATCCTTGGGTGCCAACCCGGTCGGTCCGCTGATTCTACTGAAGGCGGCCTGCACTACCGCGTTCCTGACCCCCATGGCCACCGGAACAATTCCTCCCATGATGGATGCCGGTGGATACAACCAGAGAGATTTGCTGAAAATGGGTTGGCTGCCTTCTGTCATTGTGTGTATTATGTCGGTATTAATTATCATGACCATTTTTCCCGCATTTTGAGATTTTGGTAAAATTGAAATTCACCGGAAAAGTGTGAAAGGCGGAGGTGCCCGGCACAGCTTTCGATAACAGCGAAAAAAGTGCCGGCAACCTGCTGCGTAAAAATGCATCATTCTTGTTTCCTTTTTTCTTTTTTGGGGTCAGTGGCCTGCGGGAGCTTCCTTCCGCAGGCCATTGATCTGAAAACCGGACAAGCCCGTGCCTGCAATCATCAGGGGTGGGGTGGCGGTGCAGTTGTAAGACCCAGGTAAATATGTTATAATTTGAAAAAACGAAAGGGGAAGTATTATGCACGCCATTGAAAAAATCCTGGCGAAAAACAGCGGCAAAGCCTGCGTAAAAACCGGCGAGATCGTGACCGCTAAAGTGGATTTTGCCGAAATCAACGATCTCTATCTGCAAACCGTTTATTCTTTCTATGAAATGGGCGGCGAAAAGGTGTGGGACAGAGAGCGATGTGCCTTTGTGTTTGACCATTATGCACCCTGTCCGGATGTAAAAAGTGCGTCCAATCACAAGGAAATGCGGGAATTTGCGAAGAAAAACGATCTGCGTTTCCATTTTGATACCAACTGCGGCGTGTGCCATCAGGTTATGCCGGAAGCCGGTGTCATCTATCCTGGTATGATCGTGGTTGCAACGGACAGCCATACCACCACCCACGGTGCCTTCGGTGCCATGGGTACCGGCTGCGGTGCAACCGACATGGCGACCATTCTCATGACCGGGGAACTGTGGTTCCGGGTGCCGGAAATCATCGAGGTGCGTTTGGAAGGGGAGGCACCCAAAGGGGTATTTCCTAAGGATGTGATTCTGGCGGTGCTTGGCAAAATCCGTGCCGACGGTGCCGTGTATAAGGCCATTGATTTTACCGGTAGCTATGTGGATAACCTGAATGTGGCAGGCAGAATGGTGATCTGCAATATGGCGGTGGAAATGGGTGCCAAAACTGCCTATATGCAGCCCAATCAGGATGTTCTGGACTATGTGGCAGAGCGTGCTGTGTTCCCCTATGAGGTTCAGTACACCGACCCGGATTTCCGGTATGCGGAAAGCTATGTGTTTGATGTTTCTTCCCTGGAGCCGGAGCTTGCCTGCCCCAGCAGCGTGGAAAATGTACATACACTTGCGAGTGTGGTCGCCGAGGGTGAGGTGACGCTGAATCAGGGCTATATCGGGTCCTGCACCGGCGGTCGGGATGAGGATATTGCCGTTGCCGCAAAGATTCTCAAGGGCAAGCACATTCCTGCCTATACCCGCCTCATCATTGTGCCTGCTTCTGCCCAGGTTATGCAGCGGTGTATGGAAAAGGGTTACATTCAGGATTTAATGGATGCCGGCGCCACCATTGCTTCTCCGGGATGCGCCGCCTGCCTGGGCGTCCATGCGGGGATTCTGGCACCGGGTGAGGTGTGCATCACCAGCACCAACCGGAATTTCCCCGGTCGAATGGGTTCTAAGGAAGCAAAGCTGTATCTTGCCAGCCCGGCAACGGTAGCAGCCAGCATTTTGAATGGCAAGATCACCGATCCCACACTCTATCTGTAAGGAGGCAAGGAAATGGAAACCAAATTGTCCGGAAAAGTCATTGTAGTGGGCGACAATGTTGACACCGATCAGATCTATCCCGGCTGCTATCTGGCGTTGACGGATCCCAAGGAGATCGGCAGCCATTGTCTGGAGGGGGTCAGAGGGGAGATTGCCTCCCATTTTCCAAAGGGCGGCATTGTTGTGGCCGGCCGGAATTTCGGCTGCGGTTCCAGCCGTGAGCACGCACCGATTTCACTGCTGGCTATGGGTGCTTCTGCAGTGCTGGCAGATTCCTTTGCCCGGATTTTCTTCCGCAACGCAGTGAATCTGGGACTGGTACCTGTGGTGTGTAAGGGCATTTCCCAAAAGGTAACCGGTGGGCAGACCCTGACCCTGGACCTATCTGCCGGAACTGTCACTGTGGAAGAAACCGGAGAAGTGGTACCTTGTGAACAACTGGGCGATCAGGCTATGCGGATTTTGGAAGCCGGCGGCATTAAACCTCTGATGCGAAAGCGAATGAAAAGTCAATCAGAGCGATGAGGCCCATTTCGTAATACGAAATCTCTGGCTTCCGTGGATATGCAAGCATTGCTTGCTGCCGTGTTTCCTGAATTGCTGTCTGCTTGACTTCCGGTTGCTGTACATCATCCGGTAAACAGGAAACAGCGGCACCGTTGTATCGTTCGCATACTGTAAAACCTTCCCTAAGGTGACATCACACTTAGGTTCCACTGCCAACGCGTGCAGGTTCGAGTCCAGCCGCACCAAAAAAGAGAGCCCGTCAGGGCAATGCCGCTTAGTTAACAGCTAGGCGGCATTATTCTATTCAAGGGAGTT
>ERZ791830.456-NODE-456-length-41124-cov-4.084857_pt1 | contig 41124 bp, 28 predicted proteins | sample MGYA00509945_ERZ791830 | MGnify/ENA primary metagenome ERZ791830 (study PRJEB30046, sample SAMN00792021) | human gut metagenome | study: EMG produced TPA metagenomics assembly of the A metagenome-wide association study of gut microbiota in type 2...
ACCCCCCTATTTACATGCTCTTGGACGAAATTTATTTCATGGATGTTTCATGATTACAATAGTTTAATTAAAAACACTCTTATTTTCTACATCTTCACTATATTGTATATCATATTCTGCTCCTGAGTATAATACGTAATAAGAATAGAGCCATCAGCATTATAGTTGAATGTGACATCACAATCTTTGAATGAGTTTTCAGTTTTAAAATATACTTTGAACGAATAACGTCCCCAACCCATATTCACAGACCAATACAGATCATCCGTAGCCTGACCCGATTTTTTTGTCGTACAATATCCATCGATAACCCACGCATGACCAGGATTTTTATTATATGGTTCTTCTTTGATTGCATTATTATTACTATCTGTAAAATGTCCGTTACCATATAAAAGAACAGGCTTAAGATTTTGCAAGGACTGTTTAGCCAGATTAGGATCAAATTTTCTAGTACCCGAATATTTTACCATTGTCTGTAAATAATCAATCAGATCTTGTGGTTCTGTCCCCGTCGAAACAGCTGCATCCACTTTTATTTCATTCAAATCTTCATCATATCCGTCTACCGTAGCTCTGTTAGCTTTCGACTTAGTTCCAATATAGATAGCTCTTAAGAGACTTCCCGCCATCTCTACCATTCTGACAGGACTGCTATTGACCGGATCATATTCATCAATATAAAGATATTCTTTTGATGTCAAATAATCCCAATCTATAAGAATCTGTCTTCCTGAAGCTGTAACCCCTACCATAGATGGTTTTACAATACTAAACAAAGTAGCAACACCAATATTCGCACAGCCAACATCAATATTACCCGTATATACAGATCTTCCATCCCAAACTTGATCTATCGGCATTTGAATATTATATGGATAATTCTGAGTCCATCCTATTTTGGACAAAGGACCTACTTTAGAGGTAAGACGTGTCAATTTTCCTATTGGAAGACCGCCTATAGGATTTGATTTTGTTGTTGCGTCATCAATACTTATAATTCGGTTTTCAATAATATCCTTGGTTATAAGTTTTTTAGGGATGTTCAATTCCTTACTGACCTTATCAAGCGTTGATTCTCTTTTTTCAGATCGGATATTCTCAATTAGCTCTATATCGGATATGGCACTTCTTTTAGCAAGTTCCATTAAATACTGCATTTCAGGATTTATCTCACCTGAAAAATCATAATCACATACATAGAAAAGTACCTTAGGAGCCCTTTCATCGCCACAAATAATGGCGAAGTCTTTACTATAACCATCATTCGAGGATTCAACTTCATATATTGGAACCCTCATTACAGCAGAGTTGACAGAGCGGGTTGTATTTTGTTCAAATACCTCATCATGATCAGCAAGATAATATTTATTTACTACAGAAATATTTGAAGCATGTAGGCTTTTTGTCAAAGGTTGATTCCGAAACTCTGAATTGATATATCTGAAATCATTCATACTCATATTCATAAAAAACAACCTGATCATTCTCCGGATTTGTGAAACTTGAGCGAGTAGAAAGATTTTTACCATGAACAATTGTCTTGTTTGTTAATTTAAATGTTGGTGTTGTACTTTTTGTAACACTTTTCTCTGCTGCAAAATCATTCAAAATATCTGTAGCTTCAGTTTCAGACAACTCATTGTCTCCGTCAAACGCAATACTCAAATACTCGAGTTCTGTTAATCCGATAGTCTGCTTTGGAAGAACTCCATCAATTAAAGGTTCTTCCAAATCTTGTTGATTACAGGATATAGCTGTAATAAATAAACAAACTAATCCTAAATACTTTTTGTAATTCATACTTCTTTAATTTTACACAAATCTCTCTTTATCAATTTATAAGAAACTTTCCCAAAAGACAACCACCCCATTGATTTTTCAACTCAACAGAATAAGTTCCAGGTTCAAATTCACTCAAATCAATTGTAACACAATCAGTTTTCGATGCCGGGATCATTTTTTCATAAAGAACCTTTCCGTCTTTCAATATACATATAGTTATATCGGAACGTTGAGTACTACTATGAATGGATAAAACACCATCATTAACAAAAGCGGAGATTGGAATTGAAGAAGAAATGGAACGTGCACCTTCTTCCCATCTTCCATAAAATGAAACACTATTGTTTCCCTTCGCCGAAACACTCTGCAGTAATAGACTACTGAAAACAAAAAATACGCATATTGCCCACGTAAGCTTTTTAAAGATCTTTTTCATAACGATAATTTTATAAATTTCTACCCTGTAAAGGTATGCGGTTTACAATAGAAACAGGTAAAAACTAGTGGACAGTAGGGTGGACAGATAAAAACGCTCTAAAGCCTAATAATAAGCACTTTAAAAACGTGAGTCAAAGGTAAAATGTGGACAAGGACTTTCTCAGTACTTCCAAAGATAAGTATCAATGGAAGTTTCAACCCCTAGCGGAGTCTTTAGATGCTGATTGATCCGTTCTTTCAAACGTTGCTTGCGTTTGGTTACGGAAGAGGGAGAAATGGCAGTCAATGCAGCTATAGTAGAATTATTCAATTGCAACTTTATCAAGCAACACATTAGGAGATCACTATCTGTTAAAAAAAAGTCTTTCCTCAAACGCCCAATCAGATTCGGATAAACGATATTTATTGACTCAAAAATTTCAGGCCATTGAGATTCTTCTATATATTTTGGATCAGACTTTAAACAATCGAGTATATTTATATGCTTAATTAATTGAAAGCACAGGTATCTTTGTCGTTCAAATAAATAAGTATTTTCTGCAGTCAGCCGTTCATACGTTTTTAGCACCTCTCCTTTTTCCTTCAAACTAGAAATATATTTCTTTATATCATTCTGCAATATTTCATTTTGAGTCTGTAATGTTGCATTATTCTGGCGGATTCGTTCCATTTCCGCCATTTGATCATTTATATGTTCCTGCGAACCTATATTCTCCTCTATTTGAGAAGATAAGACTCCTATAAGATTTTCATTCTCATGAATTATAAATTCATTTTCATGTAATTGTGTTAAACGCACCTGTAACAGATCTTTATGTTCTTTAATTATACGTTCTTTCTTTACCAATTTTTGCTGATAACTATATATCAGTACACATATTATTATTAATAATGCAATCACTCCCCATAATATACTATTCTCTAATTGATTATTTATATTCAATAGTTTCTCCTGATCATACTTTGCCTGAATTTTTGCAATTTCAGAAGTACGATTTATGTTATCTATAGAATCCTTATAAACCCAATATTGCTCATTATACTTAATCGCATCCTCATATTTTCCTAAGTCCCTACATAAATAATACAAAATATGTACTGCATCTTGCTTTGTATAAGGATTAATAGTATTTAATGCTTTTTCCAAATAACAGTAAGCAGAATCAGATAATCCCATATAATAATAGGTTTCTCCGATTCCCAAATAGGTTTGTGATAAAGCAGAAGCATTATATATCTCTTTTATCTCCTTTGATTTCTGTAGATAGTACATAGAAGAATCAAGCATAGATAAGGCTTGATATACCGTCGATATTTCCCCATAAGCCAATGTTAAAGCATTTAAACTCCCTGACTGCTCCGCAATCTCTATCGCTTTTTTATAATAATCCAACGCCTCTTGCGGATTATTGTTAAGCATTGAAACACGCCCTAAATAGGAATAAGAATTTGAGATGAGCGCACTATCCTTCAATTGAATTGAATAATTCTGTGCATTCACATAGGTATCCAAAGCCAAATCGGGCAAATTACGATAAGCATATAATGTCCCCAAATGATTATTGATCAAATACAACAACCTATAATCCGTCGTATTCTTCGCCACATCCCTAGCCCGTAAATAATAATCAGTTGCCTCTTCCGCATTATGCAAATCATGGTTAACCCGTCCTTCATAATATAGAGTTGACGCTTTCCGTACCGGATCATCCTGTTTTTCAAAATAAGTCAGTGCAATATTGATCAAAGAATCAGAAGTATGCTTTATATAGTTTTTATCACGTGCCTGAGTAATCAACAAACACCACGTAGCATATTGAAATTTATCTGACGGAGAGGGTACTTCCATTGAATCCAATACCACCAGAGCACTGCTCGGGCAACGTTGCATAAGCGACTCTGCATAAGACAGTTCCGGCAATAACTCTTTTGGTTGTTCAGTACACATCGCGAAAGAGAACAGACAGAATATTATGTAAGATAGGTATCTCATCGCTGCATGGCATAATTGTTATAGCCTCAAAGATAATGAAACAATTCAATCCAAGGCTATTAATAATCAATTTTTTTATACGAAAAGGCGTTGAACCGGATATGAGTTTCTTAGTTTTGTTTTTCAGGAATCTGATGATGGGAGAAAATAACGAATTGAAAAATAGAATTATGATTATCAATCCCTCTCAGCATGTTGACCGAACAAGCACCGAACAAGCTAACCGAACAACTTAACACACAAATTTCAGTAATCGTAAAAGCTATTGGAACCGAACAACATTCTTTAAAAACATTAATGGAGAAAATGGAATTAAAGCATCGTCCCACTTTTATTGCTAATTATCTGACACCGGCTATTCAAGGGGGCTTTGTTACTCCTCTTTATCCTAATAACTCCAAGCATCCTCGACAAAAGTACCTGTTAACGGCGAAGGGGCTGGCTGTTTTTAATTCAAACAAAACAACATAAATCGCAACTAATCGTAATTCTTATAAAAGATTCCCTCCATTATCAAAATGTCACTACTCTACCAGGTAAATCGGATTAATATACCGGGTAAAATAAAATACCCAACCGGGTAATATTTTTTAACATATCAATCCGTTTACAAAACACTTAAATAATAATCATATTGTCATTTGTAAGAAATATAGTGAAAAGGAACTTTACGCCATCCGGTATTCCATAAAATATTCGAATCTCAATACTTAATCCTATACTTATCCAATACCTCTTTATAATTATCCTGCGCAGTCAAACAAGTATCCCGCAAATAGTCTTTGATATGATTCCACTGTTGTAATCCCCGATAATAGAACATTTTCAATTCTTCGGTGATAATAAAGGGGACATATCCGTTTGCAAGGCATTCTTTAAACAGGATCAGGCGACCGACACGTCCATTACCATCCTGAAAAGGATGAATCGCCTCAAAACAATAGTGCCAGTCCAAAATATCATCAAAAGATTTCTGTTTTTTCGAATTATAGGCTTTCAGCAGTGCCTTCATCTCCTTATGAACGTTCTCCGGCAGTGTTGTATCAGCACCGCCAACCTCATTTGGCAAACGTTTATAATCGCCTACGGCAAACCAATCTTTCCGGCTATCCGATGTGCCGGATTTCAGAATATTGTGCAATTCTTTAATGAAAGTCTCAGATAAATTCTCCTCAGCCCTGTCAAGGATAAGATCAATACACCGAAAATGGTTGGTGGCCTCGATAATATCGTCCACATTGATGCTTTCATCAGTTACTCCGATGGTATTGGTCTCAAAAATATAACGGGTTTGGTCATGAGTCAGACGACTGCCTTCGATGTGATTCGAGTTATATGTAAGATCAATCTGCGTTTTGTGATAGATACCGCCTTTCAATTTCATCTGCTTTTGTTCGCGCAACACGGCAAGCAAAGGCATAATCTTCACTTTCGACTTTTTTTGTGAAGGCAATTCCGCATCTTCCGGTATGTTCCATGTCTTGCCAGTAAGGAATGCACCCTCGATTTTTCCGATAGCGCAATAATTACGTGCCGTACGCTCTGAAACACCGTACTTTCCTGCAAATTCTCCGACTGAAATATATTTCATATTCAAATTCTATCGGCAAGTTTTACACCGATTTTCACTTCAAAGATAGCACATCTTGCCGATATCGGCAAGATATAGAAATAAAGTATAGTATAAATATTCCATAATTATACCTACCCTGAGTACAATTCCTGCTATTGCATCGTATATTTGCCCTCAACCTTTTTTCCTGCCGATAATTGTCGACAGGCAATTCCGTCGGCAGGAAAACGGGAAGGCTACGTGCTGTTTTTTCAGGTACACCAGTATAAAACAAAATAAATAAATATCCCAAATGAGACAAAAAAGATTTTTAAGTTTATTCCTGTTGAGCTTCTTCTGTCTTTTCCAGCTGGCTGCCCAGCAACAGGAATTGCAACCGTTACCTATCGACCCGCAGGTTCGTTATGGAAAGTTGCCGAACGGATTAACCTATTACATCCGTCATAATGAACAACCGAAAGAACGGGCTGACTTTTATATCGCCCAAAACGTAGGCTCCATGCTGGAAGAAGAGAACCAGCGCGGACTGGCACACTTTCTGGAACATATGGCCTTCAACGGCTCGAAAAACTTTCCGGACAAAGGAATGGACGAATTTACCCAAAGCATCGGCATGCGTATGGGTGAAAATTTCAATGCCTATACTAGCTTCGACGAAACGGTTTACATGATCATGAATGCCCCGGTGACACGCGAAAGCGTGGTCGATTCCTGTCTGCTGATCCTGCATGACTGGTCTGGCTTCATCACGCTTGCCGATTCTGCGATCGACAAGGAACGGGGTGTGATCCGCGAGGAATGGCGCACACGCCAGGACGCACAGGCCCGCATATGGGAACAACAGCTTCCGAAAATCTATCCGGACAGCCGTTATGCCCATCGGATGCCGATCGGCACAATCGACGTGATCGACAATTTCAAACCGGATGAACTGCGCGATTATTATCACAAATGGTACCGCCCCGACCTGCAGGCGATCATCATTGTAGGCGACATCAATGTCGACCAGGTAGAAACGGCCGTCAAACGGATTTTTGCCGACATCCCGGCACCGGTAAACGCGGCTCCGCGTCCTATGTTTGAAGTGCCCGACAATGACATGCCGCTGATCTCCGTGGCTACGGACAAAGAGGCTTCGAATACGATCCTGTCCATCTCCTATAAACACGACAAGATGCCGCAGGATATGTACGGAACGATTGCCGGATTGGTGAAAGATTATATCCAGAGCGTAGCAGCCACGATGATGAACGAACGCTTCAACGAGATGGTACAGAAAGCCAATCCTCCGTTCGTTGCCGCCCAGGCTTCCGACGGCGATTTTATGATCTCGAAAACGAAAGGTGCCTGGTCGGTAGCCGCACTGGTGAAAGATAACGAAGTGGATTCGGCCATGAATGCGCTGGTAACGGAGACGCAACGTGTGAAACAATTCGGTTTCACCCCGTCGGAATACGATCGCGCCCGCATCAATGTGTTGAAACAATATGAATCCCTTTACAACGACCGCGACAAACAAAGGAACAGCACATTCACCAAGGAATACGTACGCCACTTTACCGAAGGCGGTTACATCCCCGGAATCGAAACGGAATACGCCCTGATCAGCCAGGTTGCACAGGCTGTCCCGGTAGAACAGGTCAACAAGTATATCCAGGATATGATCGGCGATACGAACATCGTGATCAGCCTGACCGGTCCGGAAAAGGAAGGCCTCGCCTATCCTACCGACGAAGAACTGCTCCGCGACTTTATGAAAGCACAGCAGATCCCTGTCGAACCTTACCGGGAGACCTTATCGGACGAACCGTTGATCCCCTCATTGCCGGCACCCGGCAAGATCACGGAAAGCAAGGAAGATCCGCTCTTCGGCGCTACCGTCCTGACATTGAGCAACGGCATCAAAGTCGTGTTGAAACACACGGACTTCAAAAAGGATGAAATACAAATGACGGCTACCAGCCCGGGAGGAAGCACACTGTTCGGCAACAAAGACATCGACAATCTGAAAGTGTTCAATGAGGTAATCGAGCTGGGCGGCCTGGGCAATTTCTCGGCAACCGACCTGGGCAAGATGCTGGCCGGAAAGAAAGTATCCTGCTCCACTTCCCTGGGACTGGACAGTGAAAATGTGAACGGCTCCTCCACCCCGTCCGACCTGAAGACCCTGTTCGAACTGATCTACCTCAGCTTCACTGCTCCGCGCATGGACGAAGAGGCATACGCTTCCTTTGAAAACCGAATGAAAGCGCAGTTGAAGAACCTGGAACTGAATCCGATGGTTGCCTTCAGCGACTCGCTGACGAAAGCCATTTACAACAACAATCCGCGTGCGATGCGCATCGACCCGGCCGATTTCAAAAATATCAGCTATCCGCGTATCATGGAAATGTATAAGGAACGTTTCGGCGATGCCTCCGGTTTCGTCTTTACCTTCGTAGGAAACATCAACACCGACAGTATCCGTCCGCTGGTAGAACAATACCTGGCTACATTACCTGCAAACGGCAAGATAGAGCAGGGCAACCCGAAAGAAGTACCCGCCATCCGCAAAGGCGACTACGTAAACCGTTTCAAACGCCAGATGGAGACGCCGAAAGCCTCCGTCGTGAATTTCTATTCCGGGCAGATGGACTATAACCTGGAAAATATCGTTACAGCCACCATGTTGAAGCAGGTACTCGACCTTGTTTACACCGAGAAAGTCCGCGAAGACGAAGGCGGAACGTACGGCGTACAGACATCCGCCCGCATCTCTTCCTTCCCGGAAGGACAAACATTCCTGCAGGCCTATTTCGACACCGACCCGGATAAACGGGAAAAGATGAACACGATTGTCCGCAACGAATTGAAACGTATCTCCGACATCGGCCCGACCCCGGAAGATTTCAAAAAGACGCAGGACAACATCCTGAAACGTCACGCAGAAAGCCTCCAGGAGAACGGTTACTGGTTAAACACGCTGGATAACTATTATTACAAAGGCTTCGACGGTTCGACCAAATACGTCGAAACAGTCAACAGCATCACTCCCGCCAAAATACAGGCCTTCGCCAAAAAGTTACTCAGCCAGGGAAACAGTATCGAGGTGGTGATGGAGCCGTGAAACGATATAACATATACGCCAAATTTAAAATATGACAAAACTCGTATGAGATACTATCTTATTTTAAATTTGGCGATTTTATTGGAATATCACTCGGCTTATTTTACTTTTGTACCGAAAACTAAAATAACGTATTAGCTTATTTTACTTTTGTACCGAAAACTAAAATAACGCATCAGCTTATTTCAATTAGATGGTAAATCCTAAAATTAGTTTATTCCCCCGATATTATCATGAAAAACTTTAAATCAGGCACATACATAAACCAAGGTTACTACAAGAGTTTTCAACCGAACTTAATTAACAACCCTTGGGTAATTGAAAACATGGAGATAGTAACATTGTTAAGCAAAGCGGACAGAATGCTTGGCAGACTAGACATGTATTCAGAACATATACCCAATATCGATCTTTTCATTAGCATGCACATAATGAAAGAAGCGACTCAATCTTCTAAGATAGAAGGTACTCAAACAAATATGGAAGAAGTACTCATGTCTAAAGAAGATTTGCCATTGGATAAAAGAGACGATTGGACCGAAGTTCATAACTATATATCTGCGATGAATGAAGCTATTAAAATGCTCGAGACATTGCCTTTTTCTGCAAGGCTTATAAGAAATGTACATAAAGTATTACTTGCCGGGGTCAGAGGTGAACACAAACAACCGGGAGAATTCCGGAAAAGCCAGAACTGGATTGGAGGTTCATCTATTAACGATGCCATTTTTGTTCCTCCGGTTTGTACTTCAATTCCAGAGTTAATGGAAGATATAGAGAAATTTGTACATAATAATTCTATTTTCTTCCCTGAACTATTAAAGATAGCCCTGATACATTATCAGTTTGAAACGATTCACCCTTTTTTAGATGGTAATGGCCGAACAGGGAGATTACTAATTACCCTGTACCTTGTAAGTAAAGGTATATTAAAGCGTCCTATTTTATATTTATCCGATTATCTGGAAAGGCATAGAAGTTCATATTATTCTAATCTGATGAAAGTTAGATTTGAAAATGATATCGAAGGTTGGCTTAAATTCTTCCTCCAGGGAGTTATTGAAACAGCAGAAAACGGAGTAAAAACATTTGAGGAAATATTACTTCTACAAAAAGAATATGAAGAGTGTATAAAACAATTAGGCAGCCGATCAGCCAACGCTTTAAAAGTAATAACCGAACTGTATAAAAAACCGATTATAGATGCAGCCCAGGTTTCAACTATAACAGGTATAAGTCAGGCATCCTCTTACAAACTTATTGAAGAATTAGAGAAGCTTGATGTTTTAAAAGAGATTACAGGTGGAAAACGTGGACGAATCTATATCTTAAAAAAATATGTAGAGATATTCAGATGATATTTTTTATCTTTGTTCCTGTGGACCTTAAATTGAATAAAATGTACATACGAGTAATTCTCTATCTGTTGCCATTTCTGATACTATCCGGAAATATATCCGGACAAACTATTTCTGCTGAGACTGAAAAAATGCTGGCCAGTCTGGACTCGTTGTTGGCTAAAAATGAGACTTTTGTCATTGCCAAGGAAAAAAGAATCGAGGACCTGAGGAAAATGGAACAGAAAGTTGCAACAGAGGAAGAGCAATACTGGATGAACAAACTGTTTTATGAAGAATATATGGTCTATGACAGCGACTCTGCATTTAGTTATATCCATAAAAATCTGGAAATAGCACAACGACTGAACAATCCCCAATGGGTTGCACAGTGGAAGATCGAACAGTCGTTCATCCTGACAGCCACCGGTTTTCTGAAAGAGGGACTGGATGCCCTGAATGAAATAAACCCCGAAAACCTGTCGCCTTATTACAGAACGGACTACTATGGACAAATGATGTATCTTTACTCTCATTACGGGCAATATTCCGGTGAAAACACCGCTCAAAGTACCTTCTACTATGCGAAAGAACAAACCTATCGGGATTCGATCTTCGCCAGTATTCCCGACAACCATCCTTATGGTTTATGGTACAAAGGCTGGCAATACAACAAGACTCCACAAGCAGCAGAAGTAAAAGAGCAATTGAAAGAAGAACTTGCTTCCGCCTCCTTCGATTCCAGAAAAGATGCCATGAACGCTTATATCCTGGCAATCATGTATAGGGACGAAGGAAACGAAGATGAATATTTTCGTTTCCTCATTTTATCAGCCATGGCTGATATACGGTCGGCCAACCATGATATAGCCTCGCTGGAAGAGCTCGGGAAAACTTTGTATGAAAGAGGTTACATCGATCAGGCATATTCTTATCTGAACTACTGCCTGGGATGTGCACAACTCTATAAGAACAGGATACGTATGGTCGGCATTTCGTCCGCACTGGACGCCATTCATAAGACATACGAACAAAGAAACAAAAAACAGGAAGCCGACTTGCGCCGGTATCTGTTCATTGTCAGCACCTTGTCGCTGGTCCTGCTGGCAGCACTGTTCTTTATCGGACTACAGATAAAACGGCTGAAAGAGTCCCGCAGAAAACTGAACGATGCCAACCAGACCCTGAACAAGCATGTAAGCGAACTGGAAAAAGCGCATACGCAACTGGCAGAAGTAAACAGCCAGCTCCAGTCACTGAACGAACAATTACTCGACACGAACTCCAAGCTGACGGAATCCAATTATGTCAAGGAAGAATATATCGGTTACGTCTTCAATATCTGTTCCAGCTATATCAGTAAACTGGACGAATACCGAAAAAATATCAACCGGAAAATCAGGACCGGTATGGTCGACGAAGTCAAAAAGATGACAGACTCCTCCACGCTGGCTGCCAACGAACTGAAAGAGTTTTACAGTAATTTCGATGCCATCTTCCTGCATATCTATCCTGACTTTGTCTCGGATTTTAATGCTCTATTACAACCCGACAAACAAATCATACCCAAAGAGGGAGAACTGCTGAACACCGAACTTCGTATCTACGCTCTAGTACGCCTCGGCATCAGCGATAGCGTGAAGATTGCCGAGTTCCTGCACTGCTCCCCTCAGACGGTCTACAATAACCGGCTGAAAACGCGCAGCAAAGCGATCGTTCCTAAAGAACATTTTGCAGATATTGTGAAATCTTTAGGGAAAATAGAGCGTTGAAACCACTCGGAAAAGCCTCCCCGACTACATTCGGGAACTTACTTTTTACGTATCAAACCACATATTCAAACCACTATATATCAACAATATAACAATTTTATAGATTTACCGATCCGGTTTACCAGTCCATTGGCACCGGTTATTCGCGCTATACTTTTGCAAGTACAAAAAGTGTAGAACAAATTAGTACGTTAACTTTAAAAAATGTATTCGTCTTATGAAAAACATTTTATTAAAAAAGAGGCTTCTTAAAGGTATGATACCTTTGTTGTGCCTATTGTTATTTCCAACATTTGTGTTTGCCCAAAAACTGACAGTCAGTGGACAGGTCAAAGACGCCCTCGGCGAACCGGTCATCGGCGCCAATGTAGTAGTAAAAGGAACCACCAACGGGGCCATGACGGACCTGGACGGTATGTTCACCATCAATGAGGTAGAAAAAGGCTCTACCATCGTCGTTTCTTTTATCGGTTATTTACCCCAATCCATCGTTGTCTCAGGCAATGCGCCATTATCCGTGACACTGGCGGAAGACAACCAGGCGCTGGATGAAGTGGTCGTTATCGGTTACGGTGTGCAGAAAAAGAGTGTGGTAACGGCCTCCATCGCCAAAGTAGGTGCGGACGAATTGGCCCAGACAGCTCCCGTCCGTGTCGATAATGCGTTGAAAGGTCTGGCAGCCGGTGTACAGGTGACCACACAGAACGGCCAACCGGGTACAGGTTCAGTTATCCGTGTACGCGGAACAGGCACCATCAACACCGCCGACCCTCTTTATATCGTAGACGGCATGCCCATCAACGGAGGTATCGACAACATCAATCCGGCCGACATTGCTTCTATCGAAGTATTGAAAGATGCCGCTTCGGCAGCTGTGTACGGTTCACGTGCCGCCAACGGGGTCGTTTTGGTTACGACCAAGCAAGGGGCCATCGGCAAAGTGAAAGTGTCTTACGACTTCTCTTATGGCTGGCAATCCGCCTGGAAAAAACGCAGTATGCTGAATGCGTCCGAATACGCGACCCTGATGAACGAAGCACAGCAGTATTCCAACGGCACCGACCGTTTTTCAAACACTAATCTGGGTGTAGGCACCGACTGGCAGGATGTATTGTTTAACGACGGCGCTCCCGTACAGAACCATCAGTTAAGCATCAGCGGGGCAAACGAGAAAGTAAGTTACTATTTCTCCGCCGGTTATTATAACCAGGAAGGTATTATCGGTGGAAATTACGACCGTTCCAACTACGAACGCCTTTCATTCCGCAGTAACACCCTTTATACCTTATTCGACGAAACGAAGAACCGCAGCTGGTTAAGAAAAATGACCGTCGGTGTCAATATGTCTTATTCCCGTATAAACAATATAGGGGTAAGCGCCGGTAACCTGACCGGTTCCCCGCTGGGAGATGCTCTTTTCCTGGACCCGACAATGGAAGTCTATGCACAGGATGAGGACCACGTAAACGGCTATACGGCAGATATCCGCAGCAAGTACGGCGACCCTGTACGCGACCAGCTCACCGGACAGGTATTGCAGATTCCGGAAAACTTCAACGAAATTACGAATCCGCTGGGCCGCATGTCCGCACAGCCCGGAAGAAAAAACAATTCAGACAAAGTCATTGCCAACCTGACGGCCGAACTCGGTATCTGGGATAACCTGAAATATAAGTTCTCCTGGGGCTCCGACCTTGCATTCTGGGGATATGACGAATGGAACCACCCTTATTATCTGGGCAGAAACTGCAACCAATCCATTGCAGACGGACGTTCCAGCGTGATGTCCGAAATGAATCGCGGCTATACCTGGCAGATTGAAAATGTGTTGACTTACGACAAAACAATCAGCCAGCATACTTTCAACGTGGTATTAGGACAATCTGCCGAACGCAACACAGGCCGTCGCCTGTACGGTATGGCAAAAGATTTGATTGCCTACATGGGTGATAAGGCCAATATAGACTTTACGACCTCCCTTCCGAACAACGGAAACCGGAATACCGAAGGAGGATTAACCGACCCGCACTCGCTGGCTTCTTACTTCGGACGTTTAAGCTACAACTTCGCCGAACGTTATATGTTGCAGCTCACCGTACGCCGCGACGGTTCATCACGCTTCGGTGAAAATAACAAGTGGGGTACTTTCCCTTCCGTTTCTTTAGGATGGAATTTAACGAACGAATCGTTTATGGAAAAACGCCCGGACTGGCTGACCAGTACGAAAATACGCCTTTCATGGGGTAAGAACGGTAACGAGGCTATCGGTAACTTCCGCTACACGGCGAATGTATCGATGAATAATAACTATCCTTTCGGCGCTTACGGCAGAGGCCAACAAATCGTAATGGGTTCCAAACCTTCCGGCACTCCTAATGCCGATTTGATGTGGGAAGAATCAGAACAGTATGATGCCGGTATCGATTTCGGCTTCCTGGGCAACGCATTGACCTTCACGGTCGATTACTACCAGAAGAAGACCAACGGTATGCTGAAAGAAATGGCCATACCGAACTATCTGGGCGAATCCAAGCCCTGGGGGAATGTCGGTTCGATGAAAAACGAAGGGGTTGAATTTGAAGTCGGTTATAAATATAGCCACAAGGACTTCCGTTTCGGCGTCAACGCCAACCTCTCTTATTTGAAAAACAAATTGGTAGACTTAGGCACAGCCGACGGTTTCGAGATGATGGACCAGGTACATATCCTGGGAAATGTCGGCCGTGCGGAGAACGGTATGCCTTATCCTTACTTCTACGGTTACAAGACTGCCGGTATCTTCCAGAATCAGGCGGAAATCGACGCTTATACAAACAGCAAGGGAGAGAAATTACAGCCGCTTGCCGTTCCCGGAGATGTGAAATTCGTAGACTTTGACAATGACGGTACAATCGACGATAAAGATAAAACCATGATTGGTAAAGGTACTCCGGACTGGACTTTCGGTCTGAACCTGACGGCCGCTTATAAAGACATTGACTTTTCAGTCTTGTTTTCCGGTTCATTGGGACAGGACATTATGGACGTAACCCGCCGCCTGGATGTGTCTTCCGTAAATGTGCCCCAGGAGTTTATGAAACGCTGGCATGGAGAAGGTACTTCCAACACAATGCCCCGCTTCTGTTACCCGGGTGACGACATGAACGGTAACTGGAAGAAAGTTTCCGATTTATACGTCCACAACGGTAGTTTCGCCCGCATTAAAAATATGCAGATAGGTTACACCTTGCCGAAGAACCTGACACGCAAATTCTTTGTCGACAGACTTCGTCTCTATGTCGCTGCCGAGAACTTGCTGACACTGACCTCCTATAAGGGTCTTGACCCGGAAATAAATGCGACAGACGTAGCCGGAGATAAATCAAACGGCATCGACCGCGGCTATTATCCGCAGGCACGTACATTCACAGTCGGTTTAAATCTTAATTTCTAATCACTTAATAACGGAATAGATATGAAAAAGAATAGACTATATACTTTCGCCGCAGCCATACTACTTGCATCAGGACTTGTTTCGTGCGGCGACAGTTTCTTAACCGAAGAACCGGCAAGCAGTGTGCCCATCACAGGGTATTATACTGACAATGCCAAAATGATAGAAGCCATGGCAGCCGCTTACGACCCGATGCAGTGGTTCGATTACTATAACGGCTGGTTCCCTCTGAACCTCGCCTGGGATGCTGCAAGCGATGATATTTACCCGGGTGGCAGCGATACATCCGACCAGGGTTATCTTCACGAAATCTCCTGGTATGGCTGTAGCCCTACCAATGACATAAAAGGAGCATGGACCGTTGCCTACTCCGGCATCAACCGCTCCATCCGCTTAATGGACAATGCTGAAGAGGCAAACATCTCCGAAGCAGATAAAAAGTCTTACAACGCAGAAGGACGGGTACTGCGCGACTGGTATTACCTGGTATTGTGGAAAACCTGGGGGAATGTTCCATTTTATACGGAGAACCTGACTTTCCCGTATATCGCAGAACAGTTGAAAGCAGACGAAGTATACAATAACATGGTAACCGACCTGGAAGAGGTGCTGGACTCCAAAATTCTTCCGATGAAACGTGAACTCACATGGGCCGGACGAATGACTCAGGCAGCCGCTGCCATGATCTATGCCGATTATGTCATGTACCAGAAAGACGAAAGCCGTTACTCCAAAGCATTGGGTTATGTAAAAGAGGTTATCGCTTCGGGACAATATAAACTGGTTACGGACTACGACGACCTGTTCACTTATGCTACGGAATGGTCCGATGAAATCATCCTCGATATCAACTACATCTCTGCCGGTGGTAAACGCGGCTGGGGCAATGCTGGGGCCTGTGGGGGTACTGTCATCCCTGCTATGATTGGTGTAGACGGTTTGACTTACGTCGGCGGTCAGGAAACGGGACATGGCCCGTATACCGAATTTGAAGGTGGCTGGGGTTTCTGTGTGATTACTCGGGATGCATATGAAGCCTTCGAACCGGGAGATATCCGTCGGGATGTAGCAGTCCTGAACCTGGATACGTACCAGGAAGAAATGATGAACAGGGGAATCGCCGTGAATTATACGGGACGTTACCAGAACACCGGTTATTTCCTGCGCAAATATCTAGGCCGTCCGGGCGGTAAGGCCGACCAGGCTGGCGATGCGGACCTGAACTGGGAAAACAACTTCCACCTGTATCGTTATGCAGAAACTCTGCTGGTTGCAGCAGAACTGGCATGGCGCACCAATTCGGGAGAAGCACAAGGTTATTTCGACCAGGTACGCGAACGTGCCGGTCTGAGTCCCAAAGCAATTTCCGAAGAAGCCATCATGCAGGAACGCCGGGTAGAATTACTGGGTGAAGGAAAACGTTATTTCGACCTGGTTCGTTTCGGTAAAGCCGCTGAAGTCCTGAAACCGGGTGGCGGTGCTATTTATGTGACAAAGGATGCCCATCGTTTTGTCTGTACGGATGGTACCGTTACGCAGGACAAGCCGAAAGGCGAAGTTAAAACCAATGCAGACGGAAAACCTCTCAATCTGGTTATCAACGGCGAACTGAAATGGACTGGGAAAGGAGCTGCTATTCCGCAGCGTCCGCAGTGGACCGAGAACAAAAAGTATCTTCCGATTCCCCAGATTGAAATTGAATCATCTCATGGAGCTACTGTTCAGAATCCATATTAATTGATTATTAAATAGGGGATATCCAAAGAATGAAATAAGCTGTTTCATCCCGGAGGATATCCCTGTTTATCTTACTATGCCATGAAAATAAAACGATTATCTGTCTACCTGCTGCTTTTGCCATTCTTATCATGCGCAGAACCCCAGGGAACCCAAGAAGGAGATATTGAAAGCCGGGTGAATGCCTTGTTAGGGCAAATGACCTTGCAGGAGAAGATTGGCCAAATGAACCAGTTAAGCCCTTTCGGCGGCCTGGAAGAAATGGCCGGGTTAATCCGGGAAGGGAATGTCGGTTCGCTGTTGAACCTGACCGACCCGGAGCTGGTAAACAAAGCGCAGAGAATTGCGGTAGAAAAATCCCGCCTGGGTATTCCCCTGCTTATGTCACGCGACGTCATCCACGGTTATAAAACCATCTTCCCCATCCCGTTGGGACAGGCGGCGACTTTCAACCCGCAACTGGTGGAAGACGGTGCCCGTGTGGCGGCTGTCGAAGCATCGGCCGACGGCATCCGCTGGACCTTTGCCCCAATGATCGATATATCGCGCGACCCACGGTGGGGACGCATCGCCGAGAGCTGCGGTGAAGACCCGTATCTGAGCTCCGTGATGGGGGTAGCCATGGTGAAAGGTTTCCAGGGCGATTCCCTGAACAATCCGACGGCTGTTGCAGCCTGTGCCAAACATTTTGTAGGCTACGGTGCATCGGAAGGAGGACGCGATTACAATTCCACCTTTATTCCCGAACGCCAGCTGCGCAACGTCTATTTTCCTCCGTTCGAAGCAGCCGCCAAAGCCGGATGCGCCACGTTCATGACTTCTTTCAATGATAACGACGGAATTCCCTCGACAGGGAACAGTTTCATCCTGAAAGATGTGCTGCGCGGTGAATGGAATTACGACGGACTGGTGGTAACAGACTGGGCATCCTCGGCCGAAATGATTTCCCACGGTTTCTGCAAAGACGAGAAAGAGGCAGCCATGAAGTCCGTGAATGCCGGCATCGACATGGAAATGGTAAGCGGCACGTTTATCCGCAACCTGGAAGAACTTGTCAAGGAGAAGAAAGTATCGGAAGCAGCGATTGATGAAGCAGTCCGTAACATCCTCCGTCTTAAATTCCGCCTGGGACTGTTTGATAATCCATATACAGACACAGACCAACAAGTAAAATATGCGCCCGCCCACCTGGCAAAAGCCAAAGAGGCGGCAGAACAATCGGTTATCTTATTAAAGAACGACCGCGAAACCTTACCTTTTACCGATAAGATACGTACCCTTGCCATAATAGGCCCGTTGGCCGATGCCGCCCACGACCAGATGGGAACCTGGGTATTCGACGGAGAAAAAGCACATACGCAAACGGTTCTGACCGCTTTGAAAGAGATGTATGGCGATAAAGTACGAATCATCTACGAACCCGGATTAGGTTATAGCCGCGACAAGCATACAGCCGGCATCGCCAAAGCCGTGAATGCCGCTATGCGTGCCGATGCCGTACTGGTATGCGCCGGAGAAGAATCTATCCTCTCAGGCGAAGCACACTCACTGGCCGACCTGCATTTGCAGGGAGCGCAAAGCGAACTGATAGCCGCCCTGGCAAAGACAGGGAAACCACTTGTGATGGTGGTTATGGCAGGCCGTCCGCTGACAATCGGGCAGGAAGTCGAACAGTCCGACGCCGTTCTCTACGCTTTCCATCCGGGAACAATGGGCGGACCGGCCCTTGCCAACCTGCTCTTCGGAAAAGCGATACCAAGCGGAAAAACACCCGTTACCTTCCCGAAGATGGTAGGTCAGATACCTGTCTACTATGCACATAACAATACGGGGCGCCCTGCCTCCCGCCAGGAAACGTTGATAGACGATATCCCGCAGGAAGCCGGACAGACCTCCCTAGGCTGTACTTCCTTCTACATGGATGCCGGTTTCGACCCTTTGTTCCCGTTCGGTTACGGATTGTCTTACACCACCTTCGGCTATGACAACCTGCAACTGGCAACGAATCAGTTGGCTGTCGACGGAACACTGGAAATCAGCTTCGACCTGACAAATACCGGTAAGTATGACGGTACGGAAATCGTGCAACTGTACGTACAGGACAAAGTCGGCTCCATCACCCGTCCGGTCAAAGAGCTAAAAGGCTTCCGGCGGATTCCTCTGAAGCAGGGTGAGACAAAGACAGTCTCTTTCTCACTCCCCGTCGAAGAACTGGCCTTCTGGAACATTGACCGGCAAAGAGTAGTCGAACCGGGCGAATTTAACCTCTGGGTCGGCCCTAACAGCGCCGAAGGATTACAAACAACATTCACAGTAAAATAACAGACATGAAAAAGAATATCTATTTAATGCTCATGCTCCTGCTGGTATCCGTTACCGGATGCCGGCAGCACACCGGCACTACAGATGCGGATACGGCCGACCTGCCGCCGGAAGCATTCATGCGTATCTCCGGCACCGACCTGATTACCCCCAAAGGGCAGAAGTTCTTTATCAAAGGGACGAACCTTGGCAACTGGCTGAACCCGGAAGGGTATATGTTTGGCTTCAACAAGACAAATTCGCCGGGACGCATCAACCAGATGCTCTGCGAACTGGTCGGTCCCGACTTCACCGCTAAGTTCTGGAAAGCGTTCAAAGATAACTATATTACCCGCGACGATATACGGTTCATTGCGGCGACCGGTGCTAATACCATCCGTCTTCCCTTCCATTATAAACTCTTCACCGACGAGGATTATATGGGATTGACGGCCAATCAGGACGGTTTCGCCCGCATAGACAGTGTAGTCGGTTGGTGCCGCGAAACAGGTCTCTACCTGATTCTCGATATGCACGACGCTCCGGGCGGACAGACCGGTGACAACATCGACGACAGCTACGGGTATCCCTGGCTATTCGAGAGCGAAGCCAGCCAGCAGCTATTCTGCAACATCTGGAAAAAGATTGCAGCCTATTACAAGAACGAGCCGGTTATCCTCGGCTACGAACTGGCAAATGAGCCTATCGCTCCCTATTTCAGCAATATGGAAGAGTTGAACGGCAAGCTGGAATCGTTGTATAAACGAGCCACAGCCGCCATCCGCGAGGCAGACACCAACCATATCATCCTGCTGGGCGGCGCGCAGTGGAACGGTAACTTCCGCCCGTTCACCGACTTCACCTTCGACGATAAAATCATGTACACCTGCCATCGTTACGGAGGCGACGCCTCCAAAGCAGCCATCCAGGAGATTATCGACTTCCGCGACCGGGTAAACCTCCCCATGTATATGGGCGAAATCGGACATAACACAGAAGCTTGGCAGAATGCTTTCTGCCATGTGATGGAAGAGAACAATATCGGCTGGACGTTCTGGCCGTACAAGAAAATCGACAAATCCTCCTTTGTCGGCATCAAAGCACCGGCCGGCTGGGACACTGTCGTTGCCTTCTCCGAAGCTCCCCGGGGTACATACCAGGAAATCCGTGATGCCCGGCCGGACCAGGAAACAGCCAAAGCTGCTTTAACGGAGTTTATCGAGAACAGCCGTATACAGCAATGCGTCATACAAAACGAATATATCCGCTCACTAGGTTTAAAGACACAATAACAATATGAAACTGATTAAATACATCGCTTGCAGTCTGTTGTTGCTGCCCGGTTTCGGGCAGGCACAGCAAGAAGTCCCCACTTATCTGGACAGTAGCAAACCCATTGAAGAACGTGTGGAAGATGCCTTGTCACGCCTCACGCTGGAAGAAAAGGTAGCACTGACACATGCCCAGTCCAAGTTTTGTTCGCCGGGCGTCGCACGCCTGGGCATTCCTGAATTCTGGATGACCGACGGTCCCCATGGCATTCGTCCCGAAGTCTTATGGGATGAATGGGAGCAGGCGGGATGGACCAACGACTCCTGCGTAGCCTTCCCGGCTCTGACCTGCCTGGCTGCCAGCTGGGACCCGGAAATAGCCAGGCTTTATGGTAAAAGCATCGGTGAAGAAGCCCGCTACCGAAATAAAACGGTCTTGCTGGGCCCCGGTGTAAACATCTACCGTTCGCCACTGAACGGCCGCAATTTCGAGTATATGGGTGAAGACCCTTATCTGGCCGGAAAGATGGTAGTCCCCTATGTGCAAGGCGTCCAGCAAAACGGCGTAGCAGCCTGTGTGAAACATTATGCACTCAACAACCAGGAAGTAAACCGCCACACGACCAACGTCATCGTAGACGACCGTGCCCTCTATGAAATCTACCTGCCCGCCTTCAAGGCGGCCGTTCAGGAAGGAAATGCCTGGGCCATCATGGGCTCCTACAACCTGTATAAGAATCAGCACGGTTGCCATAACCAGTACCTCCTGAACGACATACTGAAAGGCGAATGGGGTTTCGACGGTGTTGTCGTCTCCGACTGGGGAGGTGTTCATAACACGCAGGAAGCCATCACCAACGGACTCGATATGGAGTTCGGAAGCTGGACCAACGGATTGTCCAACGGAGCAAGCAACGCTTACGACAATTATTATCTGGCAGATCCTTACCTGAAACTGATTCGTGAAGGCAAAGTCGGAACAAAAGAACTGGACGACAAGGTAAGACGCATTCTGCGCCTCGCCTACCGCACTACGATGGATAGAAACCGTCCGTACGGCTCGCTCTGCTCGGAAGCCCATTTTGCCGCAGCCCGCCGTATCGGTGAAGAGGGTATCGTGTTATTGCAGAATCGGAATAACCTGCTCCCTATCGACCTGAACCAGGCAAAAAGAATAGCCGTCATCGGAGAGAATGCCATCAAAATGATGACTGTAGGCGGCGGTTCTTCTTCCCTGAAAGTAAAATACGAACTCTCCCCGCTGGACGGCATCCGGAAACGGGTGGGCGACCAGGCGGAGGTCATTTATGCACGTGGTTATGTAGGCGACCCGAGCGGTGAATACAACGGTGTGAAATCCGGCCAGGACCTGGAGGACAACCGTTCGCCGGAAGAGTTGATAGCCGAAGCCGTTGCCGTAGCCAAAGATGCCGATTACGTCATCTTTATCGGCGGCCTGAACAAGAGCGCGCATCAGGACTGCGAGGATGCAGACCGTAAGGAATTAGGTCTGTCTTACGGCCAAGATAAGGTAATAGCCGCCCTGGCAAAGGCAAACAAGAACCTGATTGTAGTAAATATCTCAGGCAACGCCATCGCCATGCCATGGGTGAAAGAAGTCCCCGCCATCGTGCAGGCATGGTATCTGGGGTCGGAAGCAGGTAGCGCCATTGCTTCGGTATTGACGGGAGATGTAAATCCGTCCGGCAAGTTACCGTTTACTTTCCCCGCTTCTTTGCAGGATGTAGGTGCGCATAAACTGGGTGAATATCCGGGTACTCCCCGCAACGACGGCAGCCCTATCGTGGATCAGAAGTACAACGAAGGAATCTTCGTCGGTTATCGCTGGGCGGACAAGGAAAAGACAAAACCGCTGTTCTCTTTCGGTCATGGCCTAAGCTATACCACTTTTGCCTATGGAAAGGCCATAGCCGACAAGAAAGTGATGGGACAGGATGAAACGCTTACCATTACCCTACCTGTCACCAATACAGGCAGTCGCGAAGGTTCGGAAGTAATACAGCTATATATCAGTGATCTGAAATCATCACTGCCCCGTCCTGTAAAGGAACTGAAAGGCTTCAGCAAGGTAAAACTGGCTCCGGGAGAGACCCGGGAGGTAACTTTCACCATCGGAAAAGAGGCGTTGAGTTTCTTCGATGACACCCGCCATGAATGGGTCGCCGAACCAGGTAAGTTCGAAGCATGGATCGGTGCTTCCTCAACAGATATTCGCAATAAAGTAGCATTTGAATTGAAATAAGTACCCCCTGTACTTTCCCTAAGAGATGCTTATCCGGCTTAAGGCTTGGTAAGTATCTCTTTTACTGAATCAATGAACAGGCTGGCCTGTGGGTATAATTCTTCGACCAAGCTTTGGTCGCAATAAACAAAGTCATCATAGTCGCCACTCTGCCTCTTTTCAAAGAGAGTAGAGAAAGTCTTGCCTATTTTTAATGACAGCTTTCCTGTAGAAATAAAATGCAACCCAAGCATTGTTTTCACACCATTATGAGTCTGAGTCTGAATATCATATTTCAGTAATAAAGCTACAGCTGCATAATAACATGCATAATACATACGGTTAACGGCTGCATTATAAAATGATTCCCGTATCATGACCTCTGCCTCTTTCAACGTCTCATAAGCCCGTTGAAGCCTGTAAGCTATCAAAGCTTTCCGGCTTTCTTCATCCAATATTTCTTTCATAATACAATCCCTTCATTTATAATGTTGACATAAAAAGGAGTTTTGAAAGGACGGTTATCCCATAACTTTTTTAAAACGATCATTGGACTGATAGAGATGCCTGTTCGTAACTCCAACTCATAGAGAGGAAGCGTTATTTCTTCTTCTTGTGCCAGTGTCATTGTATCACCGTCAACCAGAATAAGAAGATCGATATCGCTGTCGGGACGGGCATCACCCCGTGCTTCCGAACCATACAAGATAGTCTTTGCACCGGGAGCAATACGACGTACAGTCTCTTTTATTAACTCTACAACTTCAGAACGTTTCATATCTCAATGGTTTCTTTAATACAGTTATAATCAGTAATAATGCAAAGATATAGAATCCTCCAGTCATATACAAACAAAAGGTGCGCCTCCGTTTTGGAAACGCACCTCTCTATTCAAAGCTTAGTATCAAGCTTTTATTCAGAGGCAACGAACGTATAAACGTTTCCTCCGAAATCGACCGCTATCAACGTATTCCCCGAAACAGCTACCGAACCGAATACCGGAGCGCCTGTCGCATGCTTCCAGGCAAACCTTCCGGTCTCCTTATTCACGCCATAGATAGTACCGTCGGAAGCTCCTACATAAACCGTATTGCCTGATAAGACAGGACTTGTCTCGATAGTTGCAGATACTTTACGGGAGTAAGGGGAAGTATATACCAATGCATCTCCGGTATTAAACTTCCATTTAATCTCTAGCGTCTCGCTATCCAATGCGACCAAACCGTCTTTTGCGGAGCCGAAGATGATCTCCTTATCTGTCAGTAACGGTGTTGAGGTTACATCGACACTGAAAGGCAGTTCCTTGCGAACAATCACACGGCCTGTATTGGCATCGAGGATAAAGAAAGACTTGTCGGAGATAAGGTAGAGCAGGTCACCATGAACGGCTGCCGATGCGCCGCGGTTACGCAGACCGTTAGTGTCGGCTGTCCATTTCAACTCACCGGTCTTCAGGTCGTTGCCGTAGAGGGCACGCCATTGGGAAGAGGCGATCAGCATATTCTTTCCTACGGAGAAGGTGGTGGTGGTGCCTTCGCCCTGCCCCCAGTCTTTATTGCGCCAGATCTCACGTCCGTCTTTAGTGTCGATGGCACAAAGACCTTTGCCTGTCCCGGCATACACAACACCGTCGGAGGCAACCAGACCTTCGATCAAAGAAGGCAGGCCGGCTACCGGCAGTTGTTTCTCCCAGCTTAATTTACCGCTTTGGGCATCTACGGCATACAGATATCCCTGGGCGTCTTGTGCCAACACACGACCATTGTCAATGGCGATAGTGTTTTTGATGGAATTACGTGTCTGGTATTTCCAAAGCAACTCGCCCGTTTGTCCGTTCAGGGCATAAATATGAGCATCACCTTGCAGGTTCTCATCGACAGAGGCAACATAAATCATACCGTTGTAAACCAATGGGGAAGTCATATAGATATTGGCTCCAATATTCTTCACCCAGGCCATTTCGAGAGGCGGGTTTACGCTCGAAGAAGCAGTCGCAACATGCTCGGGAGTTCCTAACAGGTTATTCCAGTCGGCTGACAAATCCGGTTTTACATTTGTTGGCTGGTAGGTGAATACCGTTTCGGTTTCCGCCACTTCGCCATTGTTGAAGAGTGCTCTTACTTTCAGGGTAGCCATCTTCCCACGTTGAGCAGCCGTAAAGGGTACTTCGGAGTTCCAGCACCAGTCCGTAGCCTGGCTCAACTTACGATTGCTGACAAATGTCTTTCCATCTATCTGACAAGAATAAGAAACCTCTTTCACGGGAGAGACTGACGAATAGACATTCACTGTCACAGGCACAGCACCCGAAGCCAATACCGGAACTTGTCCTTCGGCCGGAGTAGAGATTTGGATACTTTTATCAAGATAAGTGTAACGCAATTCAGAGGTGAAATCACCTTTCTTGTCCACGTGCAGCACGCGAAAAGCGCTGGTAGAATGGTCGATACCTCCCTTGTCCAGGGTAGCAGTAGAGACAGAGTAGACGTTACCCTGTTTCTTTATGTAATTGATATGCCAGTGACCGTATACCCAGGCTTTCAGGTTATGGTCATTCAAGTTAATTTGTTCCTGGTCGTTGATACCGAAGATAAACTGGTCGCCGTAAGTCAGCAAGTCATGATTGAATACGACGATGGGCTTGCCTTGCGGGATTTGCGCCAGGTCGTTCTTCAGCCAGCGATAGACATCTTCCTTCGTATAGCCCGGCTGATAATCGCCGCCCGCCATCGGAGTCACAATATAATGCACGCTACCGGCATCAAATGAATAAAAGACCGGACCGTAGATGCTTTCGAACAGTTCCTCACCGTATTTTCCTTTTACCAGGTCGTGATTGCCGACACAATAGAAGATAGGGCAGTTCATATTGGCCGTATTCATCAATTTGATATGGGCTTTCAGACCGTTCTCATAACAGATATCGCCGGTATGGATAATAAAGGCGGCCTCCTCGTTGGAGGTATAATCGCGTACGTTGGATACCCAGTCACCATGATTGTCGGTGTTGAATATCTCCGTATCGGCGATATGCACATATTTATGACTGCCGTCGGATTTTATACCTCCGCTATAGGGTTGCAGCCCGAAATCGTACGAAATTTGGTCGCCATCAATACGGTGATAATGCTTATTGTTTGTTTTATAGCCGGAAGGGGTGGTGATAAAGATGAAGCGTTCCCGTTCGTGGCCGGGTAGGGTGAAAGAGCCGTCGCCAGCCGTCTTTACGACGTTCAGACCGTCAGAAACGAGAACACCTGCCATAGCTTTCTCGCCTTTATCAAATACTCCATTGTTGTTTTTATCGACAAAGACATGCCCAGTGTAGGCTGCATTGGCAAAAGAAGCGATGCCGCTCAGCAGGGCGATGCTCAAGATTGTTTTCTTCATGTTATTAATGTGTTTATTTAGAATATTAGTAGTAAGTTTTCTATTTTCTAATCGTAAAGGTTGTCAACACAAACCCGTGATCAGAAGCATAAAAGAAGTCTTCCCCTTTGAAAGAAAATGTTTCACCCAGAATATTGTCATAGCATTGGGACTCTACTGCCTGTATCGTCTTTCCTTGGTAATAAATGAAGTCGATACGATCCTGGCGATTGACTGTTTCCAGCGAATCGGCATCCGTCAGCCAGGTCGTCCCGATATTCTTCACCGGGTCGGGATTAATCTCACGGAAGCTATCCTTGAAGTTAGCAGCCTGCATTTCTTTGGAGACAGTCCAGTTCACGACGGCACCACCGTGATTATACATATCTTTGGTCGCCTCTGTCCAGTCCAGATGCGAGTGGCTGTTGAAATCGCCGCCCATGACGATAGGGATACTATCTGATTCGGCAATCATTGGTTTCAAAGCCCCGAGTATCTTTCGGATTTCTTCATCGCGTGTTCCGGCATCATCCCAAGCCAATATTTCTTCTTCTGATTTATCGGTCGGAACAAGGCGCATATCCGGCAAATAGTGAATCCAAGTATCGAACAGACGGACAGGAGTCCCGTCCATATCAATCTCTACACCTCCGAAATTGAAGGTATCTATCACATCCGGAAATGTATATTTCTTTATGATCGGATAACGGCTGAAGATACAAAGATTACTGGATATCAAATAATAATCATAACCGAGCGAATCAGCAATCATAGGAGCGGCTCCATATGTTTCCACCATCAAGATGACATCAGCCTGACTTTTTTTCAGGATACCGATCGTCCCATCACAGGCTTGCTGTCCATAAGCTTTGGAATGCCCTGCATGCCAAACGTTCCAGGCAAGGACAGTGAGTTGTTGTTCTTTTTTCTGTTCAGAGCAAGAAATAAAAACACTCAAAACAAGTACTACCAAGGTAATACTAACAAAACTTTGTGTTTTCATGTATATAATTTATCAATATTAAATGTAATTCAACCGCAAAGATAGAAAGATAAAAATGATTCAAAAATATATCCCAAAAGTTCACACCTAAAATAAAAGATGTAACTTTTGAGATATATAATATTCATTTCCTACTCAAAGAGTAAAAAAGCGCTCCCGACTATTTAGTCCAAAATTTATTCTGAATTAAGTTTTTGTTCAGTACGATATCTTTTGTTGATATCGGACTATAATAATACTTCGGTTCAATAAAATTCCATTTATTAACCTGAGAAATCAAACGAATATATCCTTTATCTCCACCAGTCAGTTCAAATGTATTTCCTGCCAAAATCTCTATATTCAATTTATATTTTTCCTTATCTGCCTGTGGAATAGCATCGGCATCTGCCTGTGTTGCCACAACTGCATAATCAGGTTGTCCGTCACCGGTCAAGTCAATATAGCCTAATTCACCGATATACATACCCTCCGGAGCTTTTTCCATTAACTTACCAGCACCCCAACGCATTAAATCCGCATAACGGAATCCTTCGCAAGCCAATTCAATACGTCTTTCACGTCTAACTTCCAAAATTGCACCTTTTTGTGCAGAAGTAACATTCGGATAACGATTAGCCTGAACCGGGTCGACATTTGCCATCCAATCTGCCAAAGTAGCCCGAGGCACACCGGCACGATCTCTAATTAAATTGATACTCAAATCAATATCCTCCTGAGTTAATTCTCCTAACTCAGCTTTCGCTTCTGCATACATCAATAAGACCTCTGCATACCGGATCAATGGCAAGTCTGTATAGGCTTTACCCCATTCTGTCTGATCGAATGTCAGCGGAGAATATTTCACCTGCGGATAACCACCGATCGTTATTTTCTGGCGATGAGGTTCTGTTTCACCCGGACGCATAAAACCAGGCATCATGAAAGTTTGTCCCAGGCGGGGATCTCTGTTTTCAAAGATCTCAAGAAATGTTTTCTTATCATAACCAGGCACATCCTGAAATCTTTTTGTCTTACCATCTTCAATTACATAATAATCTTCCATTAAGTCGCGTGACAAGCCGGTTGTCCAATCAAACCGGGCACCGGCACCATGCTTACGTCCTAATTCATTACTGTAATCTTCAAAAATGATCATCTCCTTATTAGAAGAAAGATCCTGACTATTAAACAAAGCCTCATATGCGCCTTCACCGGTAGACAACTCATAATTACCTGTATTCATAATCGCTTTACAAGCATCAGCAGCCACTTTAAAGAAACGATCAGCATCATTCAGTCCTAATTCCGAATGATATTTGCGCCAACAACCTTCTGACAAGGCGATACGTGCCTGCATAGCCAATGCACCACTTCTATACCAACGTGTTCGTGCACCACTTTCATCCTTCATATGAGTTACAGCGAAATCCAGATCGGCCATGATGGAATCAACAACCAACGCACGCGGATCCTGCGGTTTAAATAATTCTTCCGTATCCGTAGTCTGCAAATCACGACTATACCAAGGTACATCCGAATAAGACAATACTTTATCATAATATAACTTTGCTCTGAACATACGAGCCAAGCCGATATAGTGATTAATTTCCGCCATATCACCTTCTGCTTTATCTGCTCTTGCCAGCATAAAATTGACATTGCGAATACTACCCCATCCCCATACACTTGCATTATCAGGATTCAGCTCTCCTCTCATCTTAGAATAGATACTTGCCTCCTCTACATATATCACATTATCGGATGCGACATCCCAATAATCGGAAGTAACATATCCGTACATATTATTTGTATAGATTTCCAAATCACCAGCCGACTTGAAAAAACCTTCTTCCGTAATGGAAGTCTCGGAATATTTGTCCATAAACGAATCGTTACATCCGCTTAACCCTAAAATGCCAACGAATCCTATCGCAGCTATTTTCATAATATTTTTATTAATAGTCATAACTTTCAGCAATTAAAAATTAGAACGTAACATTTAAACCAAACGAATAAGAACGTTGCAACGGATACATTTGGCCACCCAAACATTCCGGATCCAGTTTATAATGCTTATACAAACCTGTTATTTCACACAAGTTGTCACCAGAGAAGAAAAGACGTAAACGTTGGATATTTGCTTTATCTGTCCACTGTTTTGGCAGTGTATATCCGAATGTCAAGTTCTTCAAGCGAGCATAAGTCGCATTTTGCAAATAACGGGTCTGAGTAAGAGCAGCTTCTGCTCCACCTTCCGCAACATACGATTTAAAACGCGGGAAATAAGCATCCTGACTTGGGTTTTCTTCTGTCCAGCGATCATAATAGTTACCATAAGTAATATTAGTCCAAGGTTGTGCATAGATACCCCAGAAATACAAGTCCCCACTCGGACTGTAATTCTTTTTCAAAACTCCCTGTACAAACAGACTCAAGTCAAAACCATTCCAATCTGCATTCATATTGAACCCGAAACCATAACGGGCACGACTATTACCGATAATCTTATAATCACCATGGTCATCAATTGTCCAAGCGCCTTTATCAATTTTGCCGTCACCGTTTAAATCCTTAAATTTCAAATCGCCCGGTGCAATCGGTCGTGTACCGATATAAGAAGCGACCTGTGTCTGGTCGGCATGGTTATCAATATCTTCCTGAGAAGTAAAGAAACCTTCTGTTTCCAACCCCCAGATAGATCCCATTTCCCAGCCTTCATAATAACTATCCAAAGACCCTGTATCATTCGAGAACTTAGTGATCCAAGAACGACTATCACCGATATTGAAGCTTAATCCGTAATTCAACGTTTTCCCTGCCAGCTTCACATTATCACGCCAGCTAACCGTTAAATCCCAACCGGTTGTTTTCAAGTCTGCCGCATTTTCCAAAGGTTCACTGGTTCCTAAAACATTAGGTAACTCTGCACCACCTGTCAACATATCTTTTGTACGACGAATATATCCATCGACAGTGGCAGTCAAACGGTTATCTAAGAAATTAATATCCATTCCCCAGTCGGCAGTCGTCACTTTTTCCCAAGTTAAGTTACCAGCAACCAGTCCCGGTGCAGAAACACCTATCGGTTGTTTACCATCTAAAATTTGAGATATCTTTCCGGAACCCATAGTAGCCAGATAAGCATAATAGTTCTCTTTCAAATCCTGATTACCCAAACTACCATAAGAGAATCTGAGTTTCAAGAAATTAACAACATCTCGTACCGGTTCGAAAAAGTTTTCCTCCGAAAGTACCCAAGCCACAGAACCGGAAGGGTTGAATGCATACCGATCATCATGTGGGAAACGTGATGTTCCATCATAACGACCATTAAATGCCAAGATATACTTATTGTTATAAATATAATTCAAACGGCCGAATACACTACGCATAGAAAGTGAATAGATTCGTTGTCCGACATTCATATCACCCGAAGCCAATCCCAATGTAGGCAAAGAAGATGAAATCAATTCTTTACGGCTCGCAGAGGTATAATTATCCCGCCAATCTTCCTGGTTGAAACCAACCATCGCCGTGAAATCGTGTTTGTCATTAAACAACTTGTGGAAAGTAGCATATGCATCAAATGTAAGTGTACGTGCATTGGTATGGTTCAAGTAAGCTTGAGATACCGGGTCTTGCTGAGCAGCCGGTCTATCCGGACCATCATAGTAATCGACAGGCAAAGAATATCCCTCTTCAGCATTTTTATTCGTTGAATAGTTGAACGAACCATTTACAAAAAGAACATCCTTGATAATATCGATCTTTGTTGTAAATTGTGTCGAGAAAGTTGTCTTCTGCTGGTTCCAACGACCTCCGTCTACCAAACGCCCGAATACGCTACTACCAGCCTTTGTCCAAGAACCATCCGGATTATAAGTCACATCCAACGGATTGATACGGTTTACTTCCCAATAATAAGAATCTCCCAGATAGTTCGGAGAATCATAGTCTGAATTTACAAAGCTGGTATTATTACCCAACGTCCACCAGTCAGTCAATTTAAAATCCAATTTGGAACGAAGGTTATAACGGTTATATTTATCAGTTCCGTACTTCACCATACCATCCTGAAAATTGTAATTGGCAGAAAAATAATAATTTAAACGATCTGTCTTACCTGAAACATCGACCGTGTGATTGGTAGAAAATGCCAAATTCTTATAAGCCTCATCAAACCAATCTGTACTACCAAAATAAGAATAAGTACCATCCTGATTTAGATAATAAGGAGAAGTGCTCGGATCTTCCGAAACTTTCTTGGCATATGCCAATTGTTCTTCATTGTATAAGTTATACCAAGGGTAAGACATCGTATTACGGGTGGAAGCTACGATATAAGGATCAGTAATTACATCTGCCATCCCCGTTAACCTACGCATTGCAAAATTATTATTATAATTAATTGTCAACTTTTCCTGTCCTGCCGTCTTAGTCGTAACCAAAATCACACCGAATGCAGCACGCGAACCGTAGATAGCAGCCGACGCAGCATCTTTTAAAACGGAAATACTACCGATATCGGTAGGGTTCATTCTGTTTAACTCTTCTGCTGAAGAAACCACACCGTCTATCACAACCAACGGATTACCACCGTTGATAGAAGTCGTACCACGAATATTAAAGCTAGGTGAATCTGTTGCTTGTCCACTACCGATCGAAACAGTCAAGTTAGCAACCGATCCCTGCAAAGCCTGTCCAACGGTCAAAACCGGACGGTTTTCCAATACTTTTTTCGGCACTGTAGCTACAGCTCCGGACAGGTCCGCTTTCTTCTGTGTACCATAACCGATAACTACCACTTCATCCAAAGCCTCGCTATCTTCACTCAAAATCACATTTACTGCAGTTTTACCATTTAAAGCGATTTCCTGCGTTTTATATCCAATATAAGAAACACTAATAACTGCATTCGGAGCGACATCCGATAGAGAGAAATTACCATTGGCATCCGTTATATTCCCCATGGTAGTTCCTTTTACCATCACATTTACCCCAATCAACGGTTCGCCGGTAGCATCTTTTACATTACCTGTTACGGTGATTTTCTTTTCCTGCTGGGGAGCAACGACTGCTACCTGCTTTTTGTTTGTTTCATTCTTGCGAACGATGATTTGGCGGTCATTGATGATATACTCAATGTCCGTTCCTTCAAACATCTTTTTCAATATGGCTTCAACAGTCTGATTATTGACATCCACATTCACCTTTTTATTCAGATTGATGTTTGAACCATGGTACACAAAAATAAATTCACTGTTCTTTTCGATGTAAGAAAATACATCTTTTACAGTCCGGTTATTCATGCGGACAGTCAACGTGGTTTGTTCCGCATAAGTAGAAGCTGCGTAGATAGCAGATCCTCCATAACTTACCAGACATAAGGCTAAACATGCACTTTTAAGAAAATGAGTCGATTTTCGACTGAATTCTTCATTCTTTTTCATACATTTGTAACGTTTTTTCTTTGATACATAAATTAATAGATTAAACAAGAAACTTTAGAACCGAGTGATATGGCCGTATCGTTCGGTTCTTTTTTTTAACTCTAGGGCTTTTACATAGGCATTTTATTTTGATATTATTATATTATTATTTGCATCTGTCTTATACTGAAGGAACATTGACTGGCAAATGATATTGATTACATCTTCCATATTTTCCCGCAAATCCAACTTCCCGGAAATAGGAATATTTCCAATCTCTTCATTATACCAAATGTTACGACCGTAATAACGGGATAACCGATCCAGTGTCTCTCCAACCTTCCGGCCGTTCAACATCATCATATTATCCTTCCAACAGATATATTCAAAAACATCTACCTCCTTTATATCCGTACCTTTATCATTTACTTTAATCATCTGATTGGGAGAGAGTACTGATCTATTATTCTTTCCGGAATTAACCTCCACACTACCGTTAACCAACACAACAGAAGTGAAAGCATCTTCTTTATATGCACAAACATTAAACTGCGTACCGAGTACCTTTACTTCAAACCTGTTGGTTTTGACAATAAAAGGACGAGAAGGGTCTTTCTCTACTTCCAGAAAGACCTCACCTTCTACAAGTATTTCTCTCTTATCTTTTTTAAAGACAGCCGGATAAAAAACACGTGTTCCGGCATTGACATACATTTTCGTTCCATCCGAAAAAGTAATGTCCGCCCGCCGACCTTTTGGCACGATAATCTGATTGATTTCCTCTTTTTTCTCTTTCTTCTCTTCTGTTATTTCCTTTTTTACGACATGCTGTTCCGCATTCGATTTTCCATCCATATCATATTTGATCGATGATTCATCTTTCAATTGCATCTTATCATCGCTTTCGATCAAAACAATCTCATCGTCGGCCAAAGACGATGTGTTGTTTTCAAGCAAGGCAAGCGACATAGAAGTATCACTCTTCGTATCCATCCAAAAATAAAGGCCTACAGAAAGAAATACAGCTATTGAAGCTGCCACAGACAATATATAACGGGAACGTAATCTGAATAAAGTACGTGGCTGAGTCGTCCGGACTTCAATCTCCTTCCACGATGCCAGTGCCTCCAGCAAGTTATCAGACTCTGCATCATGAACTTTCCGGAGTAGGTCTTTCCCGGCCTGCTCAAATGATCTTTTATTTAATATGTTTTGCTTTTTATCCACAAGTAACCTCTTTTATCCCTATTACGGGAGAGGTCTCATTTGGTACTCACTTTTTTTGAATAAAATCAATCTTTTTTCAGATATAATTTCTTAAGACTGGATAAAGATCTGAATAACAGATTTTTACTGGATTGATAATTTATACCCATTATCTCCGCTATTTCTTCATGCTTCAGTCCATTTACATAATATAAATAGATAATTTCCTGCTGATGGGAGGACAGCAGAGAAAAAACCTGCATGAGATGTCTGGCACGGTCATCTGCTTCCGAATCGTCGAAAGAGAGTAAAGGGAATAACTCGTCTGTTATAAATACTTCTTCATACAAGGTGATATCATCAGTCGGTTTTTCCTTTTCCAATGCATCATACAGCTTGTTACGTAAGGCTTTGATCAGATACCCTTTCACATTTGGAGTTGGAGAAAGAGAGGGATAGTTCTGAATCAGTTTAATGAAAATATCCTGAATGCAATCTTTTACCAGATCTTTATCGGAAACCAGTTTGGAGCCATAATTATACAACAAAGAATAAAAGCGACAATAGATTTCCTTGAAAGCCTCCTTATCCCCTGTCAAACATGATTCCCATAATTTCTCATCGGATATTTGCATATAAACAATTGCTTATAATTTTGTTATAGCGTCTCAACTATAATTGGTGCGCAAAAATAGATACATAGTATTTCACTCATATTACATCAAAATTAAGTAAGCATTAGTATTAAGATTGTATCATTCATAAACCCATAAATAGTATTTATCTTAAAACATATATCTATCTCTTAAAAGAGTTAGGAAATAGTTCTGTTAGAACTGAGGCATATATCGTTAGTTTTTACTAACAAACAATGATTTTGAGCGCTTATAGCTCTCCAGCTATTAACAGATGTTTCTTAAAACATTCATTCTTCCTGTCTATTTAACCTATTATAATAAAAATGAACTATATTTGCATGCGCAAGGGATTTAGTTCTAACAGAACTAAGGTGAAATTTTAAATATAATTGATTTAGATTGCGTACTAACAGAAATAACATCCGGTTCTATAAATAATTTTCTGCCTTACTAATCTGTTTACGAAAGCTATCGGTAATATAATCGATAACTATCAGTAATATTGTCGACAGCTATAAATAATATTACCGATAGCCATCGACAACCAGTTAGTAAGGCAGAAAATTATATACAGGACGGTATCTGAATAGAAGCCGGACCCTTATAAATCTATATAGCTATTATATCGAATTATTTTACTTTAATATGGTCGAACCCTTCGCCATACACACCGATGACGGCACTCTGAGAAACAAATGCTTCCGGGTCTATATCTTTAATCAAGCGGAAAATAGTTGTCGACTCACGCTTCTTGGCCAATACGAACATCATCTTCACTCCCAACCCGGTGTACATTCCGGTCCCGTCTATCACCGTCACACCACGGTGGAGATCTTTATTGATGCGATGTCCAATTTCTTCATATCTCTTGGAAATAATAAAGAACTGTACAGACTGGCGGGCACTGTTTACCACCTGGTCAAGCACAAAGCTGGATATATAAAGTGTGGCAAAACCATAAACGACCTTTTCCCAATCATGCAGTACAAAATAACTGGAAGAAATGATAATCATATCCGTCATCAGAATAACACGTCCTAAAGTGATATCCCTGTATTTATTTATAATAGCAGCGATGATATCCGTTCCTCCCGAACTGCCGTTGGCCGAAAAAGCGATACCAATACCGCTTCCGCAGAAAGAAGCACCGATGACACAAGCCATAAACGGTTGATCTTGCAACAAATGCAGATTAGATGTAGCACTTTGAATAATGGGAAGGATAGTAGTCATCACCAGTACGGCAAAAATAGTTTTCACACTGAACTTCCATCCCAGAACAATAAGAGAAGCGATCAGCAACCCGCCGTTAATTGCAAAGTACGTATACTGCACATTTATTCCGGTCGCCCAATACACGATAGAGGCGATACCAGGTACCCCTCCGGTAGTAATATCATTAGGCAAAAGGAAAACGGTCCACCCAATAGCATAGAAAAACATGCCAAGAGCGATCATTAAATAATCGTGCATCTCTCTCAGCATTAACTGCCTTGAGGTAATTGATAATGTTGGTTTCATTTTAAATGTTTATTATATATCCATATTATAAAGATCACCTATCTGCCAAAAAAATTGCAGCCCCGCAAAAACGAAGCTGCAAAATTAATGAAGATTAAATCAATTTAGCGGTATGATTTCGATGAATTTACAAAAACATATTGTTAAATTTCAAATACAACAGGACAACGACATCAATAACTCCATTTATCCTGCCATTCGATGATCGGCTGATCTCCTTCAAAACGGATCGGAAGCCAGATGTAGCGCCCGTCGATTGCATTCTCGGGCGTCCAGCGGTCACCCATATAGATGAACTGTCCGGACTTACCGGGAGCCGGCAATACATAGGTACTCTGGGAATGGAAAGAAAGGTCGGAGCCTTCACCGACAAACGGATTCTCTAATTCTTCCCAAGGCCCCCAGATAGAAGGTGCGACAGCCGAACGACCGGCATTCGGGGCCCACCCCGTACAACCGGACATGATCAGATAATATTTTCCGTCACGTTTGAACATCGCCGGTGCTTCCATGAAACGTCCGGGGAAAAAGCGGGCATATGTAGCGGAGTAATTGGTATAATCGTCTGTCAACAGGGAGATATGCAATGTGCTGTTCTCTTCTGAAGAATAAATATGATAAGCCTTGCCGTCGTCATCAACAAAAAGGTTCATATCACGGGCCATCTGTCCGCCTTCCATATCACGACCCAGCAGATTCAGACTGTCCGGATGAGCCGGCAGACTTCCGCCAGTGAATTTGCTCCTATCAGACTCAGGAACTCTCTGTTTATGAATATCTTGTACATTTGTCGGCCAGGAACCTGCATTCGGACGCACGGCACGAAGGAATTTATAAGGGCCTGCCACCTTATCGCTTACGGCAATACCACTGAGTGCACCGGAATACCCTGCTCCTTTAGGCTCCAGGTGGAACCACATCACATAGTTGTTATTCTTTTTATTATAAATTACTTTAGGGCGTTCCAGGATACATCCTTTCGCTATGCTATGTGTAGAATCGTCGGTCACAACCGATAAAGCAACGCCTTCGTCTTTCCAGTTATATAAATCTTTAGAAGAGTAACAGTGAACTCCCACCAGCGCGTTATTTCCGGCAGTCCCTTCCGTTTTATGCTCGCCGAACCAATAATAAGTATCGCCGTCATGCAGGATTCCTCCGCCATGCGCATTGATATGCACACCGTTATTATCCGGCCACAGTTCGCCCGGGGTAAATGCACCGCCAGCCTGTTCCGAGCCGGATTTTCCTTTACATCCTGCGAAAGCGACAGCAAACAACAGGAAGCAGAGTTGTATAATTCTTGTCTTCTTCATATAGCTAGACATCACAAATACGAATACATTTCTCCAGGGAAGCGATCTTATCCTGCTGGCGGGGAACGAATTCCTGCCCCACAAATCCTTTATACCCGGTTTCTACCAACGCTTTCATAATTGCCGGGTAATATAATTCCTGGGTTTCGTCAATTTCCGCCCGTCCGGGATTACCGCCTGTATGGATATGAGAGAAGTATTCATGATACTTTCGGATATTTTCGATGATATTTCCTTCCATGATCTGCATGTGGTAAATATCGTACAAAAGTTTAAAGTTTGGCGACCCGACACGGCGACATAATTCTACCCCCCAAACGGTATGGTCGCATTGATAATCTTTATGGCCTACACTGTTCAACAGCTCCATCGTCAGGACCACATTATGTTTTTCCGCCAGCGGCATCAGACGTTTCAATCCTTTCTCACAGTTTTCCCATCCCTGAAGGTCAGTCAGTCCATTCCGCTTTCCGGAGAAGCAGATCAAATTCGTCAATCCGGCTGCTGCCACCTGGGGAATTACCGCTTCATAACTGGCAACCAGTTCGTCGTGCAGTTTAGGATCGTTAAATCCACGGTCAATACCCAGACCGGCTCCCTGGCACATAGCGACAGTCAGTCCGTGCTTTTGTACAACCGGCCAGTCCTTCGGGTCGAGCAATTCGATCGATTCGATTCCTATATTTTTACATATTCCGCAAAATTCTTCCAACGGATAGTCACCGAAACACCATTTACTGACGGAATGGCGTACATTCCCTTTCAGCGGTTCTTTCGTTTCTGCTTTTTTCTTTTTAGCGGGATTTGCTGCTTCCAGACCTGATACGGCAAGCGCTGCCCCGCCTACTAATGCGGTCTTAATGGCTGTTCTTCTTGAGATGTTTTCCATGTTATTCAGAATTGATAATTAATTAGATGGTACAAATATAAAGAAAGACTGGATCATAATAAAATAAAAATGATTAAGGCGAATGAGGAAGTTAAGCCACAAGGAGTTAAAAGATTCATTTTTGGGAAAAAGAAACCAAAAACCCCTCTAATATCAGAAACACAATTTATTTCCATATTAGAGGGGTAAAAAACAGGAATTAATAACCTTCATTTTGTCTCAATTCAGCTTCCAAATTAGAATCAATTGCCGATTGAGGAATTGGTAATAAATTATTATACTCCTGAATAGATGCCGCAGAAACATTTCTTCCATATTTTTTGGTACGTTGATACACCATATTCATTCGAGAAAGTGTCATAAAACGTTGCTCTTCGCCGAGAAGTTCTCGTGCACGCTCATCCAAAATATAATCAATATCCAACTGATTTTCATTGATCAAAGAAGCTTTAGCTCGTTCACGAACAGTATTGACATCCTTTACTGCTCCCCCCTTATTCCCTGCCTTCAGATAGGCTTCAGCACGTAAAAGATAGGTATCGGCAACTCTGAAAATATACCAATCAGGCACGAAACCATTATCCGGTTTACCGTCTATATGCTTATCTGTCCCGAATTTAAAGAAACGTGGAAAATAAGAAGTCATGGTATCCGATGCGGATGTCCACCATTCTTTTTTAATTTCATCACCAGGTTTTAACCGAACTTCTATCTCTGTTCCGTCAGTGAGAACCACTGGAGTCACATAAGTCGTATCATAATCTTTTACCTCTACCCCTCCTTTTAAAACATATGGAGCGTAAAACTTTCTGGCAATATTGACCTCCGAATTACGGATGTCACCACCACAATTATCCCAAATGTCATAAATCATATAAGTAGTCGGGCGAACGAACGCTACACCACGCCCGGTATTGTCACGTGCAACACCATCATAACCAAATTTAGCTTTTTGCCAGAAGTTTGGCCAGAAATGACGTTCGAACAGGGGACGATCCCATTTATTAGTACCACCGGGAGTATTATAAGCAAACTGGATAGCCCACAAACATTCTCTATTACCTGCTTCCAAATAATTCTGATTGCCCATACGGAACAAATCCCAATAAACGTTCTTTCCGGCTTCACCTTTACGTTGTCCAAAACGCTCCTTCATCAAGCCATAATCACCGTCTTTCCCATCTATCACCCGAGACGCAGCTTCGATCGCTTTATCATAACTTTTCGTCCCTCCATTGTCTGAATAAGCCAAATACAATTCAGCCAACAAATGATCTGCCGTAGCACGGACCACACGACCATCTTGTGTTAATTTCACCGGTAGATAAGTTGCCGCAAATTCGGCATCCTGAATGGCAAATTCATATACTTCTGCACGTGTTACGCGTACAAAATCCAACCGGGGTTCTGTAACAGGTTTATCTACGATAGGAACTCCTCCAAAAATATTAGCCAGACAACGATATGCAAACGCACGAAAGAAACGAATCTCAGCTTGGATTTCTTCTTTTTCTCCTTTAACATTCCATACAACGTTCGGATTTTCTGTTTGGAATAATAATTCATTACAATTCTTAATAATACTATAACCCGAGTGCCACCATGCACTTGCTATGCTATTGGAAGAATTCACCTTCTTCCAATCATTAAATTCAGGTTGTGAAACCTCTGTATCCGGAGTTGGAGCAGTAAAAACATCCAGGCCAATTCCCATCAAAACCCAGTCATTTCGACTGTCATTATTATTATAAAGTGCACGCACTTGAGAATACATCTGATTGACGCCCGTTCTAAATTGATTAATATTCAGGAACGCATTATCCACCGTCAGAAAATCTTCTGGTTTCTCTCGCAAAAAACTATCATCATTGCATGCTCCCAAAAAGGAACATAATAAACTAAGCATATAAATTATTTTTTTCATAACTTCCTGATTTTTTTATTTATAATTAAAATGAGACATTTAAGCCAATGTTATATGTTTTAAAGCTGGGGCTGCCTTCTCCTATCCTCTGTCCGGCTTCCGGATCTAGCCCGTCCCATCCAGTAAATGTCAATAAATTCTTTCCACTGACAAATATTCTGGCATTAGTGAAAAACTTTGTTTTGTCCAAAAGTTTTTTATCAAACACATAGCTTAATGTAATATCCTGTAAACGGAGAAATGCTCTGGATTGATAAAAACCATATCCGTAAGAGTCGGAATAATTCGGACGAGGCACATCATTGACCGGAGTTTTCGGGGTCCAATATACCTTATTACTCAACCAATTCGCGTTCGGCATTTTTGCAGGATTCATCCCCTTTGAATTTTCGCTCAATAAATAATTATTCTTTCCTCCACCTGCAAGCCAATCCAAGCTAAAAGATAACATGAAATTCTTATATGTAAGAGTATTACGTATATTCATAGTAAAATTAGGCTTAGAATAACCAATAATAGTCTTATCTTCCGGATCAATTTTACCATTACCATTCCTGTCAACAATTTTGATATCACCGGGTGCCATATTATATGTTTCCATATATTCCTTATCGCTTTCCTGTACGATGCCATCTGATTCATAACCATATATCGCACCTAAAGATTTACCAATGAACCAGCTGTTGCTTAAATCATCGTCTTCTTTGCCGTCTCCGTCATTATCCAACCCATATAAAGAGTTAATTTTATTTCGGTTTAGCCAAAAAGAAAGATCTGTTGTCCACCCAAAGTTCTTCGTCTCGATATTACTAGAATGCAAACTTATTTCAACACCCCAGTTAGCGACTTCTCCCATATT
>ERZ791830.467-NODE-467-length-40586-cov-6.604673_pt1 | contig 40586 bp, 37 predicted proteins | sample MGYA00509945_ERZ791830 | MGnify/ENA primary metagenome ERZ791830 (study PRJEB30046, sample SAMN00792021) | human gut metagenome | study: EMG produced TPA metagenomics assembly of the A metagenome-wide association study of gut microbiota in type 2...
AATGGCAAAAATCTTCATATGCGCACCACCTTTTCCAGATCATTTCCCATATCTTCTCCTGGAGCGTCGGAGAGATCACGCCGTCCAGTCCATCCAGCAGGATCTGCCTGTCACTCTCGTGAAGCGGCGTCAGCTCTGGCGTTTTATCCTTCGGAATGATACGTAGGTTATTCCATGTGGACTTCGAGCCGATATAGTTGTTGCAGGGCTTGTCAGCCAGTACATCGAATTTTGCCGCCGCAGTATCATCGGGACAGCTGCAAAGCAGCGAAAGGCCGTGGTCGAACAAGGGAGCCAGACGAACTGTCTTCTTTCGGCCGTTGCGCAGCACCTCGATATTAGCGCCGTGGCGGTCACGGTTCAGAATCAGATAATCCACGACGAGCATCTGATAAATATAGTCTTCCCAGCCCATGCGGGTGCAAAACTCCAATGCAGACTCATCCGGCAATGCCTCCAGCTCCTTGTAGGCATCCAAGGCAATCTTTGACTCGCTCTGTGCCTTGAAATCTTCCGATGCACAGAGATATACTTCATGCGTCTTGCCGTCTACGGTCACGTCTGCATGAATCAGCTGGTACGACAAATGCGGAATTCCCAGTATCGTCAGCAATCGGTCAACAATCAGCTCGTTCACGCACTCATGCCCAATGATACCGCGTGCTTTATCAAAATTGGAAAGCTTATAGTACGTCTTCTTTCCGCCGAGTTCGGAGTACGCTTTCAAAAAGGAACCTGCGGTTCCGGAAGAATTGCGGTAAACTGACCACGAAAGATAGGTCAGATCTTGTTTTTTATTCGTCATTTGCATAGGCGCTTCACCTCTCTGTCATTATACAGTGCATCTTGTCATACGTCAAGTTGTTATTGCAAATATCTTGTCATATGACAAGATGTCGCATTTTTCTCCTCTACAACGCGCAACTTGTTTATAGCATATAGGATAAACAAGTTGCGATTCAACATTGTGCAGCGTGAAATGACCGTCTCCGATTGTCTACAGCTAAAGAATGTACAAGTCGCCATTGAATCGTTATGATACAAGGCTTCTCAGGTATTCTTCCACGTTCTGATATTGAATGCCATCTACCATTTGGCTTTTCCCACGATAGAGGACAAGCTTTCCGGTAATTGGACCGTAACGATGCTGGGTTTGCGCACATTTTTCGGCGTCGGTCAGATAGAGGCTCTGTTGCGGGACGGCTTCCTTACTATGCTTGATCTCGAAAACGCAGCAAGAGCCTGCTTCCGGGTCAAACATCACCATGTCAAATTCGCCCACGGGGAATTGCAGGACAAACACCTGCTTCTTGGGGTTTGCCAGCTTGGTTTCCAGAAGGACAATATCTTCCAGCATACGCTCTTTGATCTCGGTCAGGATGTGCTTCTGCACGGCGGTACGCTCCGCCAGAGATAATGTGCTGAACGTTTCATCCAGCAGAAGACTGCGGATCAGCGCGTCCGCCTGCGCATAGCGGAGACCAGGCTGCGCAATCACTGTGCGGCTGGACTTCCTGCTGACATCCGGCAGGTGCAGCACATCGATCTCCCGCATCAGATCCAGCTTATCCAGACAATCTTTGATCTCTGCCACATGAACAGTATCCAGCTCTACGGCCTGCTCTGGCTTGTTGCGAATCTCCCGCAGCTTCCGCAGGCTGTCGGTGACAGCCGCAAGGTCAACACGGCCGAGGATCCCTGTAGGGTTCTCCTGATCCCCGCACAGATTGCTGCCAGAATCGCCAAGGCCTGGAGATTTCCAACTCTGTGTCAGCACCTCCAGTGTGAATCGGTGGTTGATTTCCTCCACCACGCGGTTGATAGCGCCGGTCAGCTCATTCTTCTCGTACAAATCACGCAGATGCCGGAAATGCTCCTCGTACTGATAACAGCGCAGGGAGTGCTGGATGTTGCGCGCAATGGCCGTGTCCACATATTCGTCGGCACTTTCCTTGCTGGCAAATGTGGAGGTCTCGTTGTAGTGAACGCCGCCGAGACTCATGATGCCGCCATAGCGGATGTATTCGTCGATGCCATGTATGCCGAGCACGGATTCAAACTCGCAGTAGGAGATGAAAGTGGTGCTCAGCAGAATGCAGCGGTCGTAGAGTTGCTCACCTTTGGCGAATAAGAAGCCCAGCGAGTCGCTACCAGAGAGCACAATCTTCATGCCGCTGGCCGCAAACACATCAGAGAACAGCGCCGCGCCTTCGATAAAATCCTCCATCAGCGTCACTTCGTCAAGGAACACATAGCGAAACCCCTGTGTTTCCAGCGCTTTGAGGTCACGGCTGACGGTTTCCAGCGTATCTTTCGCAGTGATCTGAAGGAACGCCGTTTTTGCCAATTCCGTACCGCTCATCTCTGCAAAAACCTGGCGAATCATGGTGGTCTTTCCCGTTCGACGCAGACCGCAGAGAATGAATACCTTGTCCTGCGGCTCACCGTAGACATAATCACGCAAACGCCGGAAGCACTTGCGCTTGCGGTAGCTACGGACGGGGCCAGCAAAAGAACGCAGCGCCTCGCCGGCACGGACATTTGTGGCAAACGCCGAGGTATCCACAGTTTTTACCTTCGGCAGATGCTTCTTCAGTAACTTCAGTTCCTGCTCCAGTGCTTTCCGTTGCTCGATCTGAGCACGGAAATCCTCCAATTCATCCGCTGGAATATACTTCTCGCGCCGTTTTTTGTTTTCCGTCCAACGGTGGTAGAAATACTCCTTACCGCTGACATTTTTCTTCGTAATGGAACCCTCAGGCAGATATGAGATCTGCTGTTCCAGTTCCTCCGCTCGCGCCTGCATCTCGGATAATTCCATAGCGCACCTCCTGCGAGATACTTTTTTATTACAGAATTATACCCTATTTTGCTTGACAATTCAAGGACATAATCGGGTATAGCCGTTTTTTATCCGGAATACTTTGTTCCTGATACTCTATAAATGGGCTAACGAGCGGGGGCTAATTTGTCGCCTTTTCCGGCAGGTGTGAAGCGAGATTGCCGCGCGCTGAGCGGCAATATCTCGTTTGGCCGAATTTACCTTAATATGATAAAATATGACTATGGGGAAATGGTTATGAATCGCTTGTAAGGATGGTGTAGTGTCATGAAAACAGGAACCCTTATATATGATCCAATGATGAATCGCATTGATGTCCGGTATGCAGACGGAAGCAGCTACGGCGGTCTGCATTGCGGGACAACGTTGGAAGTGTTCTCCAATGGCGAGTGGATACCCACGCGAATTGAATGTGCAGACGACTGGTACCTTGTTGGGATACCACAAGAATCGCTGTACAGACTACAAGCAAGAATATAATAGTTAGATGCTGAAGGCGGTCTCTTTACAACAGGGACTGCCTTATTTTTATGTTACACCCAGAAGGAGGAAAACGCCATGCCAAAATGCTTGCTCAAATACCAGTGGGTCAAGCTGCCCCGTGCGCACTTGCCTGTCGGCAAGGGGATCATGGGCTATTGGACGAAGCTGGCCTCCAGATCAGCATTCCGCAAGGGGCAGGCACATTATTGCGGTTATACGAATGATGTGATACCCGGCATGTGGTCAGGTGGCATGGTAGGCTTGAAGAGCATCTTGGGCGTCAAAAGCCGATCAGCAGCATTAGAGGTCATGGAAGAACTCCAACGTTTCGGATTTCTTCGATATACATTGGATGCGAGAACGAAGAAACTGGAGTACGCCATCACGGACTGGGTCGTGAAGTGCTCTGGCGCCGAATGCACGGAAGGCGCCGTCTATGTTACCGAGGGATATGGCTTTCTCTGCCTACCGCGTAGTATTACACAGCGGCTGGCGGAGCAGAACTATACATTCGGTGAATCAGACGCATGGCTGGATCTCTGGTGTCACACAACGTGGATGGATACTCATAATGTATTCTCCTGTTTAGCACCTGCCGTTCAGTACGGGAAAACGGGTGCTGTTTTAACTCTGGAAACCCTGGGGCAGCGCTGGGGCTGGGAAAAGACTAAGGTATGGAGATTTTTTCAAAGGCATGGGGATGCTTTCTCTCTGTACCGTCTGCCCGGTTCCTACGGCTGCCTCATTTTCAACAAACTGTATCCTACAGATACAGAGGTTTCACTGCCTTCCTATGCAGAGCTTGAACGCATTATTGAAGAAATGCGTATTTGCGCCGGAAATACGCACATTGCAGGCTCGGACAATATGCGTCTGAACAAGATGTGTCTCTGGTACAGCCGTGGGCTTATTACGCAGGCAACGGACGATCGTGCCGAAGAGAGTTCAGAACGTCGCGTTGCATTTCTTCGCCCTATAATACGCGCGTATTTTTCTCTGTGTAGGAATTGTCAGAATTGTATCTATGACTGCGGAAGTGTAGATAGTATAGCTCCGCGTGCGGATGCACATTTCATCAGAGGGCCGTGTACTCCCACGAGCTCCCTGTACCGATTATCAAGTGAAAGGAATTATCGACATGAACGAAAAGGAGATCGGCGTTGACAAGACGCTTTATGAGCAGCAAGAAAGCAAGCTCTCAGAACAGTCCGCGGCATTTATTGAGCTTTTGACGAAGCGAGGGATACTGGAAGATGCGCGGATCGACGATGATCGCATCCGTCAGGCAAAGAAGGAAAAAAAGAAGAACATGTATCACAACACGTTCCTCTTACTGCAGCACTACCGGAGTATTCTGTGGACATTGGAGTGCTTCCCTGCCAACGTCGCAGAAGAACTGGATCGCCCGCTGCAGGATCTGGACACGCTCTTGGATCGTCTTGATCTGGAGTTGGGGCTGAACAACCGGAAGCTGGAGAGCCGCATGGAGAGTATCCGCCGCTCACGTCTGCTGGTGGACCGGCTCAACGAAGCGGTCAGCATATTGAAAACAAAGCCGGTCAATGGTCATAAGATGTACGACATCATCTACATGACGTTTCTCGGCCCGGATAAACTGACGCATGAGGAGCTGCTGTACAGGCTAGATATCTCCAGCCGTCACTATTACAGGCTCCGCACACAGGCGATCAACATCATTGCGCTGCGTCTGTGGTCGGCTCCCGCCGGTGAGATCGATTCATGGCTGGAAGTCCTCACCATACTGGAGAACTGGTGATATTGAGCATATGCGGCACGATATATGGCAGAGAAAAAGGCATACAAAATGGCAAGGTTCGCGCCGATGACATGTAAATGTGAAAGTGCTATACTAATATCGTCCCAAAGTGCAGCACGCAACGAAGGCACCGTTTCTGCGAGGCATTTAGCCTCTCAAAGCGGTGCCTTTTGCGCGTCAAGTGAACACAATAGGAGGTAAGACATGTCAAAGCAACTTGTTTCAGGGAAACGATGGCTCCGGAAAGCTTACTGGGCCATGGTCGGCGTGGCTTCGGTGCTGATCGTTTCTGTCCAACCCGTAATGGCGGAGACAATCTGGGATCGCTTTTCCACGATCATGCAGGACATCTACGGCCAGTTGGTTGGAATCAGTACGATCGTCGCCGTTACCATGGCCGCCATTGCTCTGTTGGTGCGTATGATCAGCCGGAACCAGCGTGCAGTTGATGAAGCCACCAGTTGGCTCAAGCGCGTCGTTGTGACCTGGATCATTCTCAACACGCTTGGTTTCATCGTTGCATACCTGCAGCCGCTGATTGCCGGAGGTCAGTACACCGGCTGATGAAAAGCAATGTAGAACCAGTTGGGAGGTGACCGGTTATCTTAGACTGGATTTTTGAAGGGATCGTAACTTGGATATCCAGTATCGCATCACAAATCATGGATGCTGTTTCTGGTCTGTTCCTCGATGCGTTGGGGACAGATATGGTAACAATGGAGGAATACTTCCCATTCATCACGAAAGCGTTCGATGTGATGAAGTATACAGCGTGGGCGATCCTCTTTCTCATTATCGTCTGGCAGCTTTTCCGTGCGTTTGGCGGGCCAATCACAGAAGCAGAGAATCCGTGGCAGTTGGTGGTGCGCGGCGCAGTATTTGCACTGCTGATTGGATATGCAAAGCCGATTTTCACGCTGGCACTCGATATTGCCAGAGCCCCATACACAGCGCTCATGGATCTGAGCATGACGGCAGAGGATTTCACCTTTGCGGGAATAGAGCAGGTTTTGAGCAATGGCCTTCTGACGATCGTATCGACAGTTACGATCGTAGGCCCTATTCTGGTCTTGATCCTGCTGATCGCCCTCGGCTGGAATTACTTTAAGCTGCTGCTGGAAGCAGTCGAGCGGTACATCGTAGTCGGTGTCTTGTGTTACACCTCTCCCCTGGCTTTTTGTATGGGCGGCTCCAAAGCCACCAATCAGGTTTTCAAGAGCTGGTGCCGTATGGTCGGATCGCAGCTTCTGCTGCTGGTCATGAACGTCTGGTTTATCCGCGGATTTAATTCCTCGGTGGGTCAGTATATCGGAAACGGCGGAGCGTTGAGTTCAGGACAGGGTTCTATCTTCCTGTGGCTGTTCTGTGCGCTGGCGTTCCTCAAGACGGCCCAGAAGTTTGATGCGTATATGGCAGCCATGGGGCTTAACGTGGCGCAGACCGGCTCCAGCATGGGCATGGAGCTGCTGATGGCGGCAAGAGTTATCAGTGGCATAGGTGGATACGGTGCGAGAAGCGCAGGCAGCGTGTTCGGGAAAGGCGGCTCGACCGCCACTGGTACAGGCGCCGCTGCCAGTGGCTTTGCTTCCGGACTCGCCAGCAAATTCAAGGGCAACAGCTATGTCAGAGACGCTGTTGTTGAAGGCGGTACGCGCATGGGTATGGGCGGCAGCGTTGGATTTGTAGGCCGAGTCTTTGGCGGTATGGCCGCCAGAAACGGCGCGGCGCTTACAGGCGAGTCGATATCTTCGGTTGCTGCTCGTCCCGCCGAAGCGGCCGGCAGCATTGCCGGGGATATTGCCGACCGCAGTCTCGGCAACTATATGCCTCAGCTCGCAGGTCAGACGCTGAAAGGTACGCAGATCAGCGGAGGGCATATCAGCACAACGGCAACCGGCACGGATGGTAAAACCAGCGAGGTTGAACTGTTCAATACGGCTCAGTATGAGAAACCTGCTGCGCCGCACTCCGTTGTTACGGCCTCCGATGGCAGCACATGGTATCAGATGGCCAGTGGCGAGGGCCGTAATGCGTTCTATGATGCACCCAGCTTTACCGGTACGCCTGCCGAGTCGGAGCAGGTCGCTGCAGCTTTCCCCGGAGCATCAGAAGGCACAACCCTGCGCACTGTTGGTGATGGCGTCATGGAAGCCAGCGGCAGTGATGGGAACAGTACATGGTACAACGGAGCCTACTACAACGAGCCAGACGCACCGCACACAGTCATGCAGGCCGCAAACGGCGTAGACTGGTACGCCATGCAGCAGCAGGCCGAAGCGCCCGTATTTGAGCAAGGTGAGAATGCCTTTGCTTACAATCAGGCGGTGTTCCGCGATTTCATGCCCGGCTTCACAGCGCCTGTTGCGCGGGCAGACAGCACACACCGCGATGACGGGTATTTTGAGGTCCTCCATGGCGATGGCTCTGGCACGGCCTTCTATGATACAGCCCGATTCGCACCGCCGCGCGGAGACTATCAGGTGTATGAGGATGTTCGTGGGCAGCAGTGGATCGCTGTACACGGCGAGCCTGCTGTGGAACGGAAACCGGTATTTGAAAACGGAAAGCCTGTCTATGATGGGGAAAATATCCGCTCTGTATCGGTGGAAACCGTTCGCTATAAGAGTACGCCGAGCCGCTTTGAAGCACCGACAAAACGTTCTGACGGCGGGATCAAGGCACCAAAGCGCAAGAAGTAAGCACGCCTGCTGACAGCCGGGACGGGATATCACCGCCCTGGCTGTCAGTTTTCATGAACGATGATTGTAGCCGCATGATGCGGCTTCTTGCTATCTATCAGGGAGGTGAATTGGAAGATGGCCGAACCGGACAAACGGCAAATTGGCGATGGCAGTGACAATTATGGTGAAGCGGCCAGACAGGTTGCCAGAGCGGCCAGAGAATCTGGGAAAATGGCAGCAGATCAAGCTGCCGCAAAGGGTGCCGAAGCGGCGGGAAACGCTGCAGCTGCAACCGTACAGGCCGGTGTAGAAGGCGGCAAGGCGGTGGCCGGAGTTGCCGCAGGAACTGCTGTAGGCGGCCCGTGGGGTGCCATCTTGTCCGCGGCATGGTCGCTGCGCCATACCCTTTTCAAAGTACTTATCTGTATCTGCCTTGTCTTTCTGGTTATCATCATCCTGATTGTCTCGCTGCCCAGTATCGTTACGAACAGCGTGTTTGGTCTGAATGGTTCTGTTGTGGATCTGGAGAATCCGACCACGCTGCTGGAATCCTACAACGATTTAGCTGCGGATATCGCGGTAGTTGTGGAAGAAGGCTATGAAGCCGCACTTGCCGAGGTGGAACAGATCATCACGGATGGCGGATACGATTATGACCTCTCTATGGACGCACTGGTCAATTATGCGCAGAGCTCGGCGGGCTACGATGTCAGTTACATTTTAGCTGCCTATTCGGCGTCACTGCAGCAGAAAAACACCAGCAAGGAAGACATGCTTTCTAAGCTCCGAGCTGTTTCAGGGAGTATGTTTCCTGTTTCATCGGAGGCAGATGAAGGGGAACACCTTGTGCCGCTTACCTACTCCACATACAAATCAGTTACGCTGACAGTCGTCACCCAAAAGACGCAGATTGGGAGTGTAAACGGTTCGCCTATATATCGCTATACCACGGCGCGTTGCACTTACTATGAGCCGGACGAAACCTTCACATCCTCAGAGCCGGTCAGTGTGACAACGTATACGCCGGTGACGGTAGATATCCCCATTTACAGTGGGACGAAGATCATAGGAACGCGAAATGCGACGTATTACACGAAGGGCGAAATCGAAACGCTTTCTCCGACTACGGAAACCGTGAGTTTTGTGGTGTGTACCATTCACCCCTTTGACTCCTCTGTGGTGCTCACTGCTTTCGGGATCGACGCAGAGGCAACCTACGATCAATTTAATGTCACCTATGCAGAGGCGATCCAGAAGATGGCCGCTGCATTGAAAATGACGTTATATGGCACTCTGGGCGATGGTCAGATGGTTCCGCTCACCGATGAAGAACTGGTCGCATTTGTGGAAGCGCAGAATTGCAGCCCCATGCGGAAGCATATCCTGACCACAGCGCTGTCGCTGGTCGGAAAGGTGCCCTATTTCTGGGGAGGCAAATCAGCTCCGGGCTGGAATGACGCATGGAACACACCTCGGCTGGTAACGGCAGCGGGCTCGGCATCAACCGGAACGATTCGGCCCTTTGGTCTCGACTGCAGCGGATTTACCACATGGGTATTCAACACGGCGGTTGGCGTAGAGATCGGTGCCGGCTGCAATCGACAATACACAAATACATACGGAATCTCTGCATCGGCGTTGCTGCCGGGTGACCTGGGCTTTCTGGCGGACGGTTCCGACTGGGGACATGTACTGATTTTCGCGGGGTACAGCTCAGATGGAACGCGTATGTGGGTTCATTCCGCAAGCGGTACGGGAGTTGTCCTGAATTCGCCCGATTATGAGGGGCGGCTTTCTTATAGACGTCTCAGTATCGTGAATTATGACGCGCCTATAATGCAAGGCGTAAACGCAACATAGCGCTTATACAAAGGAAAGGTAAGTGAGAACGTTGAGCAGTGGTGATTACAGCAACATTTATGCGATACCGGCAAATTATACAGACAGCGGCAAGCTGCTGGGGGGCATGATCGACACCAGAAACGCTATTGAAACCGTAGTTCTGATGTTGGCTTTAGGATATCCGGAATTGGTCCTGATTCCTATGCCCGGCACCATTCGCATCGTAGTTATGACGGTGACACTTTTACCGCTGGCGGTTGTCTCGGCGATGGGTGTAGATGGCGGCTCCCTTTTTCAGTATATCGGCCATATCATTTATTTCTGGACACACCGCAGAAAACTACATTTCAGGAGGATCGGATACCACTATGGCCAAAGCAGCAGAAAAAAGAAAGCGCGGAAAAGAAAAACTGGAGTTCGTGCAGGAGTATCTTCCCATCAGGGATCTGAGGAACGGGATCATTGAAACAACAGACAATCGTTATATCAAGATCCTTGAGATCGAGCCGATCAACTTCACGCTGCGTTCTGACGAAGAGCAGTTTAATATTATCTCCAGCTTTGCCAGCTGGCTGAAAATATCGCCTATGCGGCTGCAATTCAAGTCAATTACAAGGCGTGCAGATTCTGACCGGCATGTTTCCATGGTCCGGGAGGACTTGGAGCACGAGGAGAACCCGCAATGCAGGGCGCTGGGCGAGGATTATATCAGCCTAATCAAGGATGTCGGAAACCGTGAAGCGCTGACAAGGCGGTTCTTCCTGATATTCCAATATGAAGCCGTTGGCCGCAATGAGAGCGACGACTACGCAAAGATCTGCGGCATGCTTCAAGCCGCGCAGCAGACTGCGCGAGCTTATTTCATGCAATGCGGAAACAGCATCGTGCAGCCCAAGGATCCCGATGAAGCCACCGCAGAGATCCTATATACGTTCTATAACAGGCGCTCCTGCACAAGTGAGCCTTTCGCCTCCCGCGTGAATCGGATCGTGGTAGATACAATGGCCGCCAAAAAGAAAACCATCGGCGTGGATCCTGTGCCGTCGATTCGCATGGTCAACTTCCTGGCCCCCCGTGGTATTGATCTGAGCCATTTCAATTACATTATTATGGACGGGTTGTACTACTCGTTCCTGTATATCAAGGCGGACGGATATCCCAGCCGTGTTCGGGCTGGGTGGATGTCCGCCCTTATCAATGCGGGCGAAGGTGTGGATATCGACGTTCACCTGCGTCGGGAGAACCGCAGCAGAACGATAGACAAGGTTGCGCAGAGGATCAGACTCAATCGCACCAAGCTCAAGAGCATGCAGGATACCAGTACCGATTACGAGGAACTGGCAAACTCCATACAGGCGGGCTATTACATTAAAAGCGGTATCGCCAACAATAATGAAGATCTATTTTATATGAGCGTGTTTATCACCGTCTCAGCCAAGACCTATGAGGAGCTTCTTTGGCGTAAGCAGCAGATGGTTGATATGCTCAAATCCATGGACATGTATACCAGTGAGTGTCGGTTCCAGCAGGAGGCTGCGCTCCAGTCGGTGATGCCTTTCCTGAAAATATCACCGAAGCTGGAAAAGAAAGCGCAGCGTAATGTATTGACCAGCGGCGCCGCGTCCAGTTATATTTTCACGAGTTTTGAGATGTCCGATGAAAATGGCGTTCTGCTTGGTATCAACAGATATAACAACTCTCTGTGCATCGTGGATCTGTTCAATACGAAGATCAATAAGAACGCGAATCTGAATCTGCTGGGTACCTCAGGCGCCGGTAAGACGTTTACCATGCAGCTGCTGGCGCTACGTATGCGGATGCGCGGTATCCAATGCTATATTCTGGCTCCTATCAAGGGCCATGAATTTCGCCGCGCCTGCAACAAAATAGGCGGTGAGTTTATCAAAATCGCACCCGGCTCACCCCACTGCATCAACATCATGGAGATCCGGCATACGATGTCGCCGGAGATGGAGCTGATCGACGAAATCGATTATGTGGAAATGGGTTCAATGTTGGCCCGGAAGATTCAGCAGCTGATGACCTTCTTCGGCTTGCTGATCCCTGACATGAGCAACGAGGAGGAGCAGATGCTGGACGAAGCGCTCATCCGCACCTATGCGGACTTTGGCATCACTCACGATAATAGCTCCATTTACACGGATATGTCCGCTGTTCCACCGAAGGTGAAGCAGATGCCGATTCTGGGAGACCTGCATAAGCACCTGTTGGAGAATCCTATGACTCAACGGCTGGCCGCCATTATCAGCCGTTTTGTTACGGGCAGCGCGCAGAGCTTCAACCGCCAGACCAACGTAGATCTGACCAACAAGTATATTGTGCTTGACCTCTCAGAGCTGAAGGGTAAGCTCCTGCCGGTCGGAATGTTCATTGCGCTGGACTATGTATGGGACCAGATCAAGTCCGACCGCACCAAGCGGAAGGCCATTTTCATAGATGAAATATGGCAGCTTATCGGCGCAGGCTCTAACCACATGGCGGCAGAGTTCTGTCTGGAAATATTTAAGGTCATTCGCGGCTTCGGCGGTGCGGCTATCTCCGCGACGCAGGATCTATCAGACTTTTTCGGACTGGAGGACGGCAAATATGGCCGCGCCATCATAAACAATTCCAAGAACAAGATCATTCTGAATCTGGAGCCGGATGAAGCACAGTATGTGCAGGAGACTCTGAAACTGACCCGTACAGAGATCCGTGCGATCACGCGCTTCGAACGCGGAGAGGCCCTTATCAGTTCCAACAACAATAAGATCCCTGTAGTTGTCAAAGCATCCAAACTGGAGAAGGAGATGATTACAACAGATCGTGCCGAACTGGAGGCTATCCTGAAAGAACGGCAGAAAGGACAAACGCATACTGCGTAAAATGCGCATTTTAGAGCGAATACGCACAGCAATAGGAGGAGAAAACATGCTACTCGAAGATGAACGCCATGTAATCAAATGGCTGTCACAATACGGAGCGCTGACGAAAACACAGGTGATCCGCCTGCTGCGGGACAAGTCCCCGGACACAGCCGCGAAGATCCTGCGCAATCTGAAGCGCGAACATCAGATCACGGATATTGCCGGAGGCTACTATCTGGCAGTGGATGAAATGTGCAAACCGGATCAGCGCACAATCCTGGCCGTATGGGTTTTGCTGAAGTTCATCGACTATGTAGACCCGATGGCGCATTACCCTGCTGTCTATCCGTCACAGCTCTTCTTCCTGAAAGAGAACATCGGCTATGAGATCGTTGTGCTCTATGATGGTGAACAGCATCTTGCAAAGCTGCTGCAGCCACAGGACGACGAGATGAAATACATCTTCGTATTACCCAGCATCGCCATGGCATCAAAAATGGTGCTTCCTAAAGCACCCTGTCTTTTTGCCACGGTCAATTTTGCCGGCGAAGAGGAGCCGGACATTACATTCTATTCGGAGGAGGCGATAACCGATGGGAGAGAAAAGCTCATTCGCTCATCTGCTGGATAAAATCGAAGCACAGGACCGCAGACTTGACATGGTGCTCAAGAATGTCCGAAGCCTGAGCGACAGCGAGAATATGGAGCTTGCCTACTCGGCGGCGCTGAAGTTGGCCGAGGACAGCGAGAAGATGACACTGCTGACCAGAGCGCTTCCGGCCTACACCGGGAACCCAAGGGCGGCGCAAGACATGGAAACCGTGGTGGAAAAGGTCGTGCCGGTAGAGGTCGGCTTTACAATCGAGGGCTGGTTCTGTGTCCGACTGCCGCTTCTGCTGCCCAAGAAGGAGGAAGGCTCTGCATCTTATATCCGCGGCATTCTGTATCCGGTCCTGCGTGATTTCTTCCGTGATAAAGAACCGATCCGTTACCCGGAAAGCGTTATGGTTTTCCGGCACGTTTACGATGTGGAGCGTCCGGAGCGCCGGTACCGCGATCATGACAATATCGAGCTCAATATGGTCTCCGACGCGATCACCATGTATGTGCTGGATGATGATGCACCATACTGCTGTGACCACTTCTATTGTAGTGCAGCTTCTACATGGGAACGCACGGAGATATATGTGGTCCCGGCGCAGGATTTTACCAGATGGCTGATGCTGGAGTATCTGATCCCGGACGAAGGGGTGATGCTCCATGAACATATCCCCAGACGGTTCCAAAAACATATGTAAAAACAGGACGAAAAGCTGTTATGAAAATGACATATCTTCTCTTACCCCGAAAACGTCGGCAAAACCGACGTTTTCGGCTCGTTCAAAGCAGAAGAATTCCGACAAAGAGAGCAGTCATGTTGTCGGAAAAATCTCTCATGCGGGAGGTTGAAACGATGCTTACAGTTCGTCCCGGAAGTCATGTACATCGGCTTATCACAGTGCTTGGGCTCGCAGGCGAATACCCTGTTTGTTCGCTTGACTTATTGGGAAACGAGCGCACATTCAAGGCACTCGTCAACAGGCTGACATCGGTGCAGGAATTTCGTAATCCATGCACTGATGAACGCATGACAGTAAGGCTCCTGCAACTGTGCGGCAGCGGAAAAGCGAAAGCAATCCACTTTTATAAGGGGGCGCTTCCTATACTGAACTGGATCCATGCTGACGCATACCGGTATTACATGACAAGCTTTTATGACCACAGATTTCCGGGCGGAAATGCCCATAGGAATCGCAACTTTCGTGTCGCAGAGACGATTGGAATGAGTATTGCCGCAGGTGTTGAGCCGAGAAGCTACCAGCTTCCACCCCTTCAGATCCGGAGTATCCTTCGGTTGACACCCGATATCCCCACATTCTACCTGGCACGGGACTTTAAGAAGATTAACCCGACCGAGCAAAACAAGACCATGTTTACGCGTATCACCGGTGCTCTCTTTTACCCTGGCGGCTGCTATGCCGTGTATAACACACGGGACGCAGCAATGAAATGGAGCGGAATGGGAGAGTTTAAGGCGCTCCATAGCCTGATCGAACTTGCGCGGATGAATGCCGGACTCCAGAGCATTGATTCGGCCATCCTGACCGGTGCATCTTATGAGACAGCCTTGGAGACGCTGCTGGAGTCGGAGCGGAGCCGGCGTCTGGAGCTTCGGTTTGATGGCATTTATCGCCACATCTATTTTGCGCCCATGAATGCCAATGGGATCCGGCAGCTCCGCTTACTCACACTCCCAAACTGGAATGAAAGACTGTTGGATCTGCTATTCGATCCGGACGCCCGGTCCTATAACCGTGGTTTTATGGAATATGATGCCAGTATTGGAGAGACCTATATTCTCTCGCATCTGGACGGAGATCTTGCGCGGCTGATACGATTCCGCGAAGCACAGCGGACAAGCACAAAACGCTTTGAAGTGCTCTGCTTTGCTGAGCAGGCGCCGTTCCTGCATGAATATCTCGGGCAGCGCGTCATTCTGAAAGAACTCGACCGCAGTGTAGTCGAGCGGGAACTGGGTCTATAATATGTAAAAAGCCCAGAGATCTGGGGATAAGCTTCGTCGCTATAAAGAGCCGTACATCCTGACTTTTCAAAACATTCACAATAAAATGTATTGCAAGTAGCAATACATCGAGGTATACTATACATAGAAAGGCAGGTGCTTATCATGGCAACAAAGAGCGCAAATGTAACGGCCAGAGTGCAACCGGAAATCAAACAGCAAGCGGAGGCGATATTGGAACAACTTGGCCTACCTGTCTCTGTGCTGATCGACACACTGTATCGGCAGATCATTATGACGGGCGGTATTCCGTACTCGCTTGCCGTTCCGAAGCTCCCTACACGCGACGGCATGACAGAAGATCAATTCAATGCAATGATGGCGAAAGGCTATCAACAGGCGAAAAACGGACAAACCGTTTCCGTCGATGAAGCCTTTGCAACAATAAATGAGGGAATTTAAGCATGGAGTATGAGGTACGGCTGACCCCGCAAGCGGTGGAGCAAGTCCGGCAAACGATGACTTATATATCCCATACTCTGCTGGAACCGGGAATCGCACGGCGATGGTCGGATTATCTGGAAAGAGAGATCCGGTCGCTGAAGCAGCATCCAGCGCGATACCCGCTGACACCAGAAGAACCTTGGCACACCTATGGTATACGGAAGATGATCGTCAAAAACTTCTTTGTCTACTATTTGATCGAAGAAGACAAGCGGCAGGTTGCTGTTACGGCTGTCATATATGGCCGGCGTGACCAAATCGCTGCATTACGGGAAATGACGCTGGAGTAATCCAAAAATCAGACTGGCATATACGCGAGGAGAGCATATGAGCAAGTTGAAGAAGATTGTCCTTGGGTTAGGCGGTATAGCATTGACGGTCGTGGGACTGAGCGTTTTATCTAACGGAGGACCTGTAAAGTATAGTCCTGCGTGGATAGAGGGACTGACCGATGCGGAATGGGCATCAGAAAGAGAGGTCTTACGTCAGCAATATACAAATCCGAAGTATGATGATGCCACACGAAATGAGGCTCGACGTCTTATGGATATGTTTGACAGAGTTCTAAGCAGCAAAAGAAACAGTGTCACGGGAAATTGTGGGCCTGGCTATCACCGTGAACACGGATATAACCTGTATAAACCAGACTAACACAAGAAAAGTCCATACTGCTTGTGCCAATATTTTGGCCTTGCCCGAAGCACCGGTTTCCGGTGCTTTTCTTTTGCCTGAGGAGGGATGCATTCTGAACAAGAAACGGACGGTGGCAATTATTGTCGCCGCTATACTGGGATTGGCCTCGCTGTTCTATCTGGGCGGAGTGCTTGGCCAATTGCAAGAGAACTATGAAATATGGATTGCGTCTGGAGGTATTACAGGACAAGCGCACATCCAGCCGGTAAACTGGATGCCCGGTGTGTGCTTTCGTAAGACCTGCAGTATTCAGGGAATCAAAAGCAGCGGCATGCTACTGCTCGTGGGAGCAGCGATCATACTTTACCTGCGATTCCATGACAAATTCAGTTCCAAGGACCACGATGAACGCGGTTTTTCCCGCAGCAAATATGGAACCTACGGAACTGCGGCGTGGATGGCCGCCAAGGAGATGAAAGAGATCCTGGAGATCAAGCCGCCAGAACGAGCTGACGGAATCATACTGGGTGAGAAAAACGGCAATGTTGTCTGTTTACCCAAAGATACCAGACTGAACCGCCATATCGCAGTGTTCGGTGCGTCCGGTACCAGAAAATCCCGCGGCGTGATCCGACCGGCACTATTCACCATACTCAAGCGGGGTGAGTCGGCGGTTATTACGGATCCCAAGGCCGAATTATACAACGATACCTCTGAGCTGTTCCGGAAGAATGGGTATGAGGTGAAGGTGTTCAATCTGGTCGATCCGCGGCACAGCGATTCATGGAACTGCATGTCCGATCTCGGCGGTGATACATTGCTGGCTCAGGTGCTGACCAATGTCATTATCTCGAATACGAGTGAAGGCAAGGGCGACCACTTCTGGGATAACGGCGAAGCCAATCTTCTGAAGGCGTTGGTTCTGTATATTGATCTGGATCGGAGTCGTGCAACGGAGACAAAGAATCTGGCAGCGGCCTATCAGCTTCTGACCCAGAACTCGGAGCGGCAGCTGACGGCCCTGTTTGAAAAGCTGCCATTAGATCACCCTGCCAGAGCACCGTTCAACCTGTTTTCACAGGCCAGTGATACAGTACGTTCTGGTATCGTTCTTGGCCTTGGCACCCGGTTACAGGTTTTGCAGAATGAGTCGGTAAGAAATATTATCAGCCACAGCGATATTGACCTGACGGCGCCCGGCAAGCGCAAATGTGTCTATTACGTCATACTCAGTGATCAGGATGCAACGATGGCATTTCTGTCCTCGCTGTTTTTCTCGTTCCTGTTTATAAAACTGGTTCGCTATGCTGATAGCACATCGGACTTGCGCTGTAACGTACCCGTCAACCTCATTTTTGACGAGTTCAATAATGTGGGGAAACTCGGCAGCGCCGCCGACGGTTCAGACTTCGCCCGCACGCTCAGTGTTATCCGCAGCCGCGCGATATATGTCATGCTGGCCGTCCAGAGCTTGGGTCAGCTCCAGAATCGGTATCCCAATAATCTCTGGGCGGAGATCCTCGGTAATCTGGATGTCCAACTGATGCTCGGTTGTACAGATGAAGTCACTGCAGAATACTTTTCCGCGCGCAGCGGCGATATGTCGGTGGAAATCAATTCCACCATGACCGTGCGGAGGACCATTGCCGTTGCACAAGTTATCCCCCAGTATCGCCAAACGGAGGGCCAAGGCCGCCGTCGGTTATTGACCCCAGACGAAGTGCTGCGTATTCCCAATGACGATTTGCTTGTGGTCATCCGTGGGCATAACGTTCTGAAACTGAAAAAGTTCGACTATACCGCGCACCCTTTGGCCAAGCAGCTGTCGCCGGTCAGTATGCATGATTATGTGCCCTTTCATTCTAACCCCCAGTTCTGTAAGACTGAGTCGAAAGCGAAGCACGCAGAATCGGAAGGGGAACCCAATACACCTGTCAAACTCGCACGGCGGAAAGCCTTGTACAGCTCTGCAACCCCGCCGCGTGAGTTTTAAGTGCTGAACGCCTTCTGAAATGGGCGTTCTTTTATATTGCAATAAAAGGAGGAGCAGACAATGGCAACGAAGAAAACAACTACGTCGCAGGAAGATGCGGTTTTCGAGTCCGGCCTGAATGAGGTTATGGCTGAGATGCAGCTCTCCCAGACTGACAGTGAAACAGATCAGGAAGATGCGCTCAGCGCTGCGCAGGACACTCTTGAATCTATCCTTATTCCCCAGACTGACTCTGAACCGTTGAATGAGGACAGAATTCCGGCCGAAGACGCCGCGCGCAATGCATTGCCGGACATCATCCCCCAGACTGACATTGAAAATGAAAATCCTGGTGAGGTGTGCTCAGGATCCATGCATTCAAACACACCTGACCAGCAGATTCCCCAGACTGACTCTGATGCGGCTGAAACGCCGCCTGAAGGGAGCTCGCCGACGCGGCGGATCAGGAAATCCAGAGCAAAGAAAAGTGAGTCTGGTACGGAGACGGAAAAACAGCCCGAGGAGGTACCTGACGGCGTCGTCGAACCGGTAAAACCATCCCGCAGAACTACATCTGCCAGACCGGCATCCGTCGTATCGATCGACGCCCGTCCAACCGTGGAAACCGAGGAGGACAAAGCGCGGAATGATTTGCTGGATTTGATGGAGTCCCTCAAAAGCAAACGTATCCTGACGGATACCATCCAAGGCATCGAACGTCCCGCCGACAACCCGTTACGTTCTCTTGCAGTCATATATCATGGCGATATCAAGGTTATTATTCCGGCAGAGGAAGCCGTGGAACCTCCGGAAGATTTTCGTGGCCGGCTTCCGGAGGATGTGCTGCACTATATGCTCACCAAGCGACTGGGGGCAGAAGTGGACTATATCATCATGGGTATCGACGCAGCTGCCGGCGTTGCTGTCGGCAGCCGGCTGGAGGCGATGATGGCAAGGCGTAAGGAATATTATTACGGCTTGGATCGGGATGGGAATAACCTCCTTTATGAAGGCATTTGTGCTGAGGCACGCGTTGTGTCCGTCATACGCGCCGGGATCTTTGTGGATCTGTTCGGGGTTGAAGTCTATATCCCCCTTCGTGAACTGAGCTATCAGCGGATGATGGATGCGCAGGATAATTTTCAGCCGGGACAGCGTATTCTGGTCAAGATCCTGAGCATTGACCGCCGCGACCGATATCATATCCGGGTCGCTGCTTCCATTAAGCAGGCGGGTGAGAACCCGTATGAGAAAGCGCTTCGTCGGTACGTTGTAGGAAACCGATATGTCGGCACGGTCAGTATGGTGGATATGAATGGAGTTTTCGTCGCGTTGGATGGCGGCGTCGATTGCTTGTGCAGCTATCCCAAACGAGGGCGTCCGCCCAGAGGCGCCCGTGTAACGGTGCGGATACTGGGTATCAACAACGAGGCCAATCGAATCTGGGGTGCAATCACACATGTCGCATTACCGAGATAGAAGGTGAATTATGCTTAATTATGAATTGACAAAAGAAGAACAAGTCCGGAGGTCTACGCTTGCCAACAACGCCCGGGATATGATCCGAGCCAATATGACGGTGGAAGCAGAAGATGAAACATCCATGACCTTGGATTACCGTGGGTACTATATGCAGATCTCGTTTTCCCCGCTGCATCCGCTGCTGGTCATGTGTCTGGCAAAGGCCATCCGCAACCCTGGTGGTACCAGAACACAGCAACGCATCAACGAGCTGAACCTGCACAGCGTCTTGGGCAGCCACGCCATCAATAATGATGTCGGCTGCTATTCCTATCGCGCAACGCATTGGCTGGATACAGAACTCACGCCACCGCGGTTTTTCGAGATACTCAACCGCTGCATCGACGAGGCGGATCGTGGCTACGGCCGCCTCGCCGGGTAAAAAGCCTATGAATAAGGAGACCCCATCATATTCTATGTTCGCAGTTTCCAATGATAAATGGCACGGCATTGTCAGGATCACTGGGCATGATCCTGGCGTCCAGGCCCGTGGTCCCCCCCCCGCAAGGGTGCCTTTTCATTGTATACCCTGATTCCCCTTAATAGTTTCTTTTGCTACTTGTTACAAGAGCCTCTCTGGCAACAGAGAGGCTCTACTCTTTGTGAAGACCTGCTAATTAAGAACGCTCATGCGGCTTACAACGATTGCGCTACCCTGTGAATCTATTGCAAGCCGCGACCAACAACAGAAGACCTCAAATAAATGCTCCGACAAAGGGAAACCGAAAAAGACTGTTGCCCTTTGTGCTGGAGAGAAAGGAACCCTATGAGAAGAATCCTTCCTAAACTTCTGACGCTGATATGTCTGTTGGTGGCAATTATGGGGCTATCCATCGTTACAGCCCATGCCGCCACTGTTACAGGCACCATCAGCGGCGGCAATGAATATCGCTACCACGAAGACAAGTCGCCGGTCCCCGGTTGGGGCAGTTATACCAGCACAAAGCTGAAATACTTCACCCCATCTGGTGGCGGCAGCACTGTCCCCGCTTACTGCATGGAACCAAGTGTCGGTTCTGCAAGCGGAAGTCTTTCCTATTCCTCTGTAAGCTGGAGCAGCTTGCGGACAGACCAACGATATGCCATCACACTGGCCATGGCGTATGGCTATGGCGGCGCATATGGCTTCGGAAACATCCATCCGGATTGTGCTCAGCTGGCAACACAGGCCGTCATTTGGGAGTTCGTATGCGATTTCAGAGACACGACATATCCCTATACACTGTACGACAGCACCTGTGCGGGCCTGTTTCACTACGCTGGCGATGGTGTTGCAGCTGCCTATGATATGATCATTGATAGGATTATGTCACATGGAACCATTCCCAGTTTTGCCGTAAAGAACCAGCGTCAGCTCTCTGATGCAAATGCAATTGAGTTGACATGGGACGGCAGTCAGTATAGTGCTTCCGTCACAGACACGAACGGCGCACTTCCGGAGTTTCGTTTTACTTGCAATATCAGCGGTGTGAATATCACACAGCGCGGCAACACTCTGACGGTGACCGCTACAAAGGCGGCTTCTGCGCAGTTGAACGGCTATATCAGCAGTGATTACGGTTACTCTTTGGATGTAAATGGCGATGAGGCTGTCCTGCTGGAACCTTCCAATGGCAGTAACTACCAGGCGTGTACTGCGCTGACAGAGATTCCTGACCCCATAGTTGCTTACATTCACTTTAAGGTAAGTATTGTGGAAGAAAAGGGGGCCCTGACCATCAACAAGGTAGACGCTGATACCGGTAAAGCCCTGGCAGGCGTTACCTATCGGCTGTTTGACAGTGCTGGCAACAAAATCGCCGAGGCGATTACCGGCACAAACGGTAAGGCGGTCTTTGCCGACCTCCCGCTGGGCAGCTACAGCTATCAGGAAATCAGCGCACCTTCCGGATATGTGGTGGACAGCACCAAGTACCCGATCACTATTACAGCTTCGGCATTGGATATCACCGCAACGCGCACCAATGCGTTGGGGAAAGCCGGTGTAGAGATCAGCAAAGTGGACGCGGATTCTAAATCGCCTCTTCAGGGCGCCGGTTTCCGCCTGTACGACGCATCTGGAAGTCAAGTTGCGGAGGGTTACACGGACGCCAACGGAAAACTGTCGTTCACCGGTCTGAAGCTGGGCAGCTACACCTGCAAGGAGTTTCAAGCACCGACTGGATATGTTCTGGATGATACGGCTTTTCCCGTTGTGCTAAACCAGAACGGGCAGGTGCTGAAAGTCACCCGTGAGAACAAGCTGATCACCGGCAGCATCGAAATTCTGAAGGTGGACGCTGATACTAATCAGCCGCTGAGCGGTGTGGTATATCGGCTTTTTGACACCGAAGGCAACAAGATCGCGGATGGTACGACTGACACCAACGGCAAGCGGATCTTCGATAATCTCAACCCCGGAGAATACTCTTATCAGGAAATCAGTACCGTGGATGGCTACCAGCTGGACGAAACCAAGTATGATTTCAGTCTGACCAGCGAGAACCTCAACGTCAAGGTCACCCGTGAGAATAAGCCTATCAAGGGCAGTCTTATCATTCACAAGGTGGATGTTACCGGCAGTCCCCTCGCCGGTGCGGAGCTGATACTGGAGACTTCCACGGATGGTCAGACCTGGACGGAGGTCGGTAAAATTACCACCGACAAGACAGGGATTGCCAAGTGGGACGACCTTAGCATTGATGCGCAGTATCGCGTGACGGAGACCAAGGCCCCAGCAGGCTACACCCTGATGGCGGAACCGCTGTTTACGGGAGCTTTGGACAGCAGCAATCCTGACGTTACCATCACCGCCTGCAACAGCGCAGGCTTCGCACTGCCTTTCACAGGCGGTGTGGGATTCACAACCTATTTCCTGTTTGCAGCACTCGCTTTGATGGCGGGTGTTTATTTTTGCAAAAAATCTAACATCAAGGAGAAAAACTGAACATGAAAAAGATCCATCGCGTATTGGCGCTGCTGATGGCGGCGCTCATGGCCGTCGGCCTGATGACTACGGCATTTGCCGCAGAACCTACCATTGACGCCAGCAAGAAGGCGTCGCTCTCCATTTACAAGTACGATATCACCAAAGCCAGCGCGGATGGCGTGTGGGATGCGGAATCCTACGTCAGCACCGGTCTGCATGATAACGCCGTCGTGGATAAGCTGAGCAAATACGCCATCCAAGGTGTGGAGTTCACCTACATTCGCGTCGCTGACATTGCCATGAGCAACGAGGTCGTGGATGGTCAGCGTCATGTGGGTGTGCTGTATGGCTTCGACAGCAGTGACCGCTCCAACGCCGTGCTGTCCGCCATCGGCCTGGCCGCCGATGCTCACAAGACTGAGGGCGGCGTCAACTACTACACCAGCGATACTCTGAACAACAAGCTGGCCGCTGCACTGGCTGCCAATGCCACGAGCGCGAAAAATGCTCTGGAAACTGCCGTGAAGAACGGCGGCGTTGCCATGACTGAGACCGATGCGACCGGTCATACCTCTGCATCCAACATGGATCAGGGCCTGTACCTCGTTGTGGAGACTCGCGTTCCCGAAATGGTCACCAGCACCTGCACCCCCTTCTTTGTATCTCTGCCCATGACCACCATTGATGGGAGCGAGTGGACCTACGATATCGTGATCTACCCGAAAAACCAGACTGGCAACCCCGACCTCGAAAAGACCGTCCGCGAGAGCAAGAACAGCACTGGCAAGCACAACGGCAGTCTGACCGACATCACCGATGGCTTCGAGCATACCGCTACCGCCTCCGTAGGCGACACCGTGGATTATCAGATCATCAGCACCCTGCCCACCATCACCTCTAAAGCTTCCGGCCTGAGTGAGTATACCTATGTGGATACTCTGAGCAAGGGTATTCGCTACCACAAGAACGACGTGGTTATCGAGTTCTTCCGCGATTCCGCCTGCACCGATAAGATCACCACATGGGCGGAGGATTCCGGCAAGTTCACCTTGGTTTATGATGACGCGCAGAACTCTATGACCATCCGCATGACCGAGGCCGGTCTGAGCGAGATCAACGAAGCGACCACTGTTTACACCGACAGCGTCAAGCGCGGCTATTCCGATTGCACCATGCGCATTACTTACGCCGCCACCCTGACCGCCGACGCGCAGATGGGCGACAAGGATAACCCCAATACTGTTACCCTGACTTGGAAGCGCACCAACACTACTTACTACGATACTCTGAAGGACTGCTGCCATGTGTATACTTACGGCATTGATGTGCTGAAGCAGTTCAGCGATGGCAAGGGCAACGCGCAGAACGTCAAGTTTAACCTGCACAATGACACCGACAACTGCTACATCATCGCAGATCTGAAGGATGGCATCTACTACGCCAAGAGCTTCACTTCCAAGAAGTCTGATGCTACCACCTTTGTTCCCAATGGCAGCGGCCACATTATCGTGAAAGGGCTGGAGGATGACACATATTCGCTGATTGAGGTTGCTACCGATAAGGGTTACATTCTCCTCGCGGACGCCATCGAGCTCGTTATCAAGACTGGCGAGAGCGGCACCTGTGAGCAGTGCGCTACCAAGCTGCTGACCGCTTCCGCCTCCGTCAACGGCAAGGACGTCACTATGACCGATGGCAACGCCATCGTGCCGTTGACCGTGCTGAACAACCCCGGCTTTAACTTGCCCAAGACTGGTGGCTACGGTACTTGGATGTTCACCATTGGCGGTGTGGCCCTGCTGGGTGCGGCGGCTTTCATCGTGATCCGCAGCCGCAAGCATAAGAGCGAGCAGTGAAACGCTGGATACTGGCGGCAGCTTGCGGTGCTGTGGCGCTGGGGCTTCTGCTTTACCCGCTGGTGGGAGAACTTCTGAGTGAAAAGTACCACTCCGATGTGGAGACAACCTATACTGCGGCCATCGAAGACACCGACGATGCCGAGCTGACCGCCCAGCGGCAGGCGGCGCAGCAGTACAACGCCATGCTGGCCAATGCGACCATTTCTGAGGGAGGGGCATCCGCCCCTCCCTTGGCGTATGCGGGGCAGCTCACGGTGGGCGGCATCATGTGCTACGTTGACATTCCCAAAATCAACGTGTACCTCCCTGTGCAGCACGGTACAGGAGCCGACACGCTGGAAAAATCGGTCGGCCATGTGGCAGGCACGTCTCTGCCGGTGGGTGGAGAAAACACCCACGCGGTGCTTTCGGCACACAGTGGCATGGCAAGCTCCAAGCTGTTTTCGGACATTGACCAACTCGAAAAAGGTGACATCTTTTATATCCACGTTTTGGGTGACACATTGGCCTACGAAGTGGACAGCATCAACACAGTACTGCCGACAGATACAAGCCTGCTGCAAATTGAGGATGGCAAGGACTTGGTCACACTTGTCACCTGCACACCTTTCGGCATCAACACCCACCGGCTTTTAGTTCGAGGGCACCGTGTTCCTTATACCTCAGCGCAGGAAGCGGCTGCTGCCGCAGAAAAGCCAGCGGCTTCCTCGTGGACACAGCACTACCTCACAGGACTTGGCATTGGTCTTGGTGCGGCGACAGTGATTGGCGGCGGGTATGTCATCATTAGGAGGAAGCGCCATGCGTAAGACATCCCTTGTACTGGCGGCACTGCTGGCTGTGGCGGGCATCTGTGTTATGCTTTGGCCGGTGTTCACAGGACATAGGCTCCAGAGCAACGCCGCAACTGCCGTGCAGGAGTTCTTGGCCAACCGCGACGAACCGGAGCAGCAGTACCCCGAACTGCTGGCAGACCTGCAAACCTATAATCGGCGTATCTGTAACGAAAAGCAATCCGGCCTCGTTGACCTCGAAGCCTGTGAGACGCCCGCCGCTGACCTGACCACCTACGGCATCGAGGACGAGATTATCGGTGTGCTGGAGATACCTGCCATGGAACTGACCATGCCGGTCTATCTGGGTGCATCCGATACTCACCTCGCCGCAGGTGCCGCGGTACTGGGCAATACATCAGCTCCCATCGGCGGTGCCAACACCAACTGCGTCATTGCAGGCCACCGTGGGTGGCGCGGTGCGGATTACTTCCGGCATATAGACCGCTTACAGGTGGGCGATACCGTTACGCTGACGAATCTATGGAAAACGCTGACATATACGGTGGCCGACATTCAAATCATTCAACCTCATGAGGTGGAGAAAATCAAAATTCAACCAAACCGAGACTTACTGACGCTGCTGACCTGCCACCCTTATGCTTCAGGTGGGCGACAGAGATATGTGGTGTACTGTGTACGCACCGAAAAATAGGAGGATAACCGTGAAAAGAATCACTTGTATTATACTGATCGTACTTGCTGCAGTGGATTTCTTCTTTACCCGCCCCTGTGACCGCGATGAAGTGTGAGCGCAGAGTGGCGTAAACGACCTGTTGTATGGTCCCTGTGGAAGGGTTGCAATCGGCATATCTCGTGGTATAATAAGCGAGAAAACTCGAATGCCACGTAGAGTTGTATGTACAACAGGAGGAATGCAGCAATGGTAAAGAAAGAACTTATTAACTATGTTGCCGAGAAAGCAAATCTCAGCAAAAAGGACGCAGAGGCCGCGGTGAATGCGGTTTTTGACGGTATCGTAGAGACTCTGAAGGCAGACGGTAAGGTTCAGTTGGTCGGCTTTGGCTCCTTTGAGGTAAAGGAGCGTGTTGCCAGAACTGGCACGAATCCGGCTACCGGAGCAGCAATTGAGATCCCTGCCAGCAAGGCACCCGTATTCAAGGCTGGTAAGGCGCTCAAAGAATCCATCAAGTGAAACTGAGATATTTGAAAAAGCGGTCTGAGAAATCAGACCGCTTTTTTTGTTTGAAACGAAAGGAGAAGTTTATGCGAAAAACTTGGATCGGCAAGATCATGTTATTTGCCTGTTGCCTACTGATGTGTACGAGTATTACCTATGCGGCAGGTGACGATACGGATGGCACAGAACTGCAGGTGGCGCAGCCGGTCGTTCTTCAAATCCAGCTTGGCCAGCAATGGGCTGGGACAGAGTTTCAGCTCAAAACGAATGCCGGTCTATATCCCGGAACGATCACGGTGGGACAAGACGGTATTCTCCGCACAGAACTGGGCAGCAGCGGGACCTATATTCTCTCCTGCGTAAACGCTGGTATTACCGTATTACCCCCAGATGATAACCCCGTCCCTGCAGAGCAGGATGACGTGGCAACTGATACGGACGAGATCACCCAGGGCACAGCGGATCCGGAACTCCAGCGCAATACAGTTGGCGGAATTCCTGTCGTGCATCTTGTTCTCTTCGGCGGCGGACTTCTCCTTGCACTGGGCGCCTTGCTTACCATGCGCATTGTAAGCCGTCGTCACTCCTCGGGTGACACGTTCTTAGATGATGAGGATGAAGACGAGTATTGAGCTGTCCGTCAGCGTGATTGTTTTCCTTCCAAACAGGTAAAACACAAACCAAAAAGGAATAAGCGATCCAAAAATAATAAAATATTCCAAAAAGGCTTGACATCAAGAACGCTGTATGCTAATCTATAGCCATGGCAGGGGCTTGCGCTCAGGCTTTCAGTACTTCGGAAGAGCTCCCGGAGTTAGACTCTCCCCGCGGGAGAGGAACTGTTACGGATTTTGCGCACTGAGCGATCCACACGGCGCAAGCAACAACTGACGTCATTGGCCGGAAGGCTGTAATGATGACAGGAACGTATTCGGTATTTAGAAACCGACTTTGCTGTTCTTGTTGTCATGCAGTTTTCCGGCCTTTTTTTATATCCAAATGGAGGTGAATCGAAATATGAAATGTAAGAAGAAAGGAATTGACCCGGCCCGCATGCGTTGCCAATATTGTGGTGGAACTGCAGTGTTGCGCTCAGCGGATGGGATTTATCGCAAAAACCCCAATCACACCATGCTCTATGTTTGCAGCAACTATCCACGTTGTGATGCTTATGTCCGGACACATTCCGGAACCAGTATTCCTGTAGGTACTTTGGCAAATTCCAAGTTGCGCAAGCTTCGATACCAAGCCCACCATTACTTCAATCAATTATACTGCAGCGGACTCATGAGCAAGCAAGAGGCGTATCTGTGGTTGACGGAAATGCTGCAGATACCTCCTTCGGAGGCGCATATCGGTTTACTGGGCGAGTATTACTGTGGCGAAGTTATCAAAGAGAGCAAAAGGCTTCTGGCACAGGGGAACAGGATGCATGCGGCCGAGTCCCATCTCTCTGAGGGAGGCGCGGTGTCATGACCCTTACTCAAGATCAGCAGAAGCTCGTAGAAGAGAATATGGGACTTGTGGGAAAGGTTATTAAAGACAAGGTACATGGACTCGACCAGCTCAGGTTCTTTACCTATGACGATCTGTATCAAATCGGCTGCATCGGACTGTGCAAAGCGGCGAGCAGTGATAAAGGCGGCTGCTTTTCGACCTTTGCATATCGACTGATCTGGAACGAGATATGCTCAGCGTTGATCTATGCAAATCGACGCGCCGGCAGAGAATGTGAACTGGTCCCAGAGATACTCGATGTTCGGCAGCAGGAGAAGGAATACAGTGATCTGCATTCGGTTTTGGGAAAAATCGAGGCGGAAGCCACTGATGCGATGGTCAAGGGGATCCGTGCGATCCGGCTCAATGCCGAGGGCTATTCCTGTGCAGAGATCGGACAGGTATTGGGAGAAAGCGCCAAGTGCGTTGCTGCGCGAATTTCCCGTACTAGAAAATACCTTAAAGATCAGCCTGCCCTTGCGGCGTTTCATTCGTTATAAGGCGTGATGAACTCCGTCAGGCGCTGCAGGGAATTCTTGCCATGGATATTTGCTTCTGGAGTTAATCGCGCTATAAAGCAATTAAGACCGGCATCTACGAAAAGTGCAACACCCGATATGTTTTTATGATTAAACTCCTACACAATATCCGGAGAGGGACGCGGATACAAGCGATCAAATTCAGAAAACACTCGCTCCATAGCTGCACCCTGCGGAACACTTTTTCGGAAAACTATTCCCACATCTATTCCTTCGCCGTAGAATCGCTCAATGTGTTTTCCGGTTGCAAACAAGGCCGCCTGAATCTCACGGGTAGCAACAAAGGGTTTTCCCTTTTTCTGAGCAAAATAAGCGGTCTTTAGTGCGGGGAAAATTCGTTGGCGTCTGCCTTTTTCTGAAAGAGGAATTGAATACGAATATTGAGCCATATATGTTCCCTCTTGATCTGAATGAATTACTTGAGGACAGGTAAATTGGATGCCAGCATCTCCATATTTGTCTATCCCTGCATATTTATAAACCGTTACCCTCTGCTTTTGTAATTGCCGTTTAATGTTACCTGTACGAAATGCAATTACATCTGTATGCAACTTAAATGCCGCACTGGTGAGATAAAGGACAATATAATCAACGGCAACCTCTGGAATTGAAGAAAGCATATGAACAATATCTTCTACCATAGGCAGCAAGCCAGTTTCGTCAACACGAATTGTGTCGTTTTCATTAAAGAACATCTGTGGAAAAGCTGTCTCGATCTCTATCAAAAGTGCCAACTCTATCCGTCTCTGTCCTGCAAACTGCTGAACATTTTTTCGATATGCATCTACATTGTCCATGTGTTTTTTCAATGAGGACGAGAATGCATTCAAGAAGCTCCTGTATTGCAAAGTATTCGCCTGTTGTGCTAAGAGTAAACTGTTTTTCATTAGCTTACGGCAGATGTCATCTGAAACTTCTCCCGAATCCTTTAGTTCTTGATGTCCTTTTTCATAAGCTTCCCATATGTGCGCCACAGATTCTTTTCCCAAAGATTTATAGCCATTCCCAGCACGTTTAACTATTTGATTTGCGCAAAAATGCTCTATTCCCACGACTACTTCTTCGTGCTTTGAATTCGTACATAATCTTATTAAATCAGGTCGATCCTTTTTAGAACGGGTATCAATATTCTGTCCGTTCAAGTATGATAATATCTTGTCGGTGTCACCGCCGCGTTTGTGTGCTGCATCAACCGCAAGTTGGAAGCATTTCTCTTCATTAGCTTCTTTTTTAGTATCATTTTCACTCTTGCTTTTTGTGGACAAACAAATCATCCTCCTCCATTGTTTTTGGGCTTTGGAATTTCCTCTGTCACGTTCCTGAGTTACATATGCAAATTACGGTCTCTATATTGTCCTATTTCATGCAACAGCGCATTAACTAAATCAGCAATTAAACGAAAAGGGGAAACAACATGTAAGAAGCCGCTCTGCCATACGGCAGAGCGGTTTTCTTCATATAGTAGGGTTAATTACCATGTGATCCACGAGTGTGCGGAGGCTAAGATCATACTGTTCTTGTGAAATCACTCTACGAGCGAGAAAAGTATCCAAGATACCTTTCTGTTTCAGGAAAAGATGCTGTTGCTGTTCTTGCTTAGAAAGGCCCTGCCATTCATCTGTTACCGTAAAGTCGAGATCCATTATATTTCCCTCCCATAGTATTCACACGGGTTCTACTATACCACGGATGGTGGCGAAAGGAAATTGGCAAATCGACGGAATCTATGATGAATTTTTTATCAGCATGCATCTGCTTCCTCCGGCGTCGCGGCCCCGCAGGACTGCGGAGCCTTTTCTTTGGTTACAGCGTGGTAATTTTTGCGTTGCCATTGGTCTACCTCAAACGCGGAAACAATATGGCAGCAAAGGATAGACACGGGGTTCTCTCAAATTTGTCCAAAAACGGCTCAAAATCCTTCTCTTGGGAAGGGATGCTGCTCTTCCCCGAAGGCGGGCACACTGCAGCTTACAAGGGCAAACAAGGGGTGTTTCTGTATGGGGTGTTTGTGGGGTAACACAACAAGCCGGAGGCAGCAGATGTGAACGTTTACAGCGTGCGGCCACTTCCTCCGGCGTTGCAGCCAGTGAGGCTGTGGGAGTTCCCTTCGGCAGTATTGCCTTTCGCTGTCAATTCTATTTTATGTAGATTATAAGACTCTTGACCTGTCGTTCCACGCAGCGAGATAGGCGAAGCTGGGCCAGAAACCGTCCCGGCAAAGAAGGTTTTGGGAAAGATGCTCTTTTTCAATGCAGTCGGGATGCCAAAGCAGTCCGTACAATGTGATACCGTATTCCAGATCGTCCTTTTCTCTTTTCAGCATTTGCAGCATGGTCGGCAGCGATGTTGTACCGTTCCAGACCTGTATGGCCTTTTCATAAGCAGTATGATGCCCCACCGCCATGTCCAGACGGTAGTACTTCAGAAGTGTCGGCGCTTCCTCTGCACGGACTGCACTCAGCGTATGCCAGTAAATAACTGCAATACCCATTTCCTCATCGCAGAGGGACATACCATTCTCGAAAGTCTCCATTGCCTGTGCATACCGCTCGGCATAGTAATGTGCCAAACCGATCCGATAGAGACAGTCCAGCTTTTCCGCACCCAAGGACAGACATTTTTCAAAATCAGTAATGGCAAGATTGTTTTGCAGTGTCGTCAGATGCCGTCCCGCCCGCAGTCGAAGCAAGGGCAGATTTCCCGGCTCCATTTTTAGGCCCTCCGTATAGGCATCAATGGCCTCCCGGTAACGAAGCTGCCTGGAAAAAGCCTTCCCCAAAGCCAGAAATTTTTCTATGGAGTCCGGCAGAGCCTTTGCCTGTGTGACCGCCTCGGAATCGGGAATACCGGCAGGAAAATTGAGAATCTGACTTTCTATTCCGGCATGCAGTTCATCAAACGGATATTCCATCATAGCCCCCTTGTATAGGGACGATAGCAGGCAGAGCAGACGATTTCCCCGTTTTGAAGGTGGGCAAAACTCTCGGCAAACCGTTCTCCGCACAGGGAGCAGGTAACGGTCTTGAAGATCCGGGCCTCCTCCGGTACCGGTGCCGGGGCTTCCTTCACGTCGAACATCTGGTGAAAATCCCCATCCATCAGCCACGCCAGCCGTTCTTCCTTGGTCTTGTCCGGTGTTGGGCGCAGGACAAGGCGGAAGGACTTTCCGTCCGAACGGCGGTAAAAGGAAAAAGCGTTCTTCCCCTGTAGATTGAAAATCAGGTTGCCCTTTCCGACGGTACAGGACAGCAGCGCCTGAATGGCATCCACGCCGCAGGCATCAGTCTCGGCAATGCACACGATCTCCTCGTCCTCGGATGTCCGGTCGCTCCCGAACAGCTCCCACGCATACAGGACGGCGCGGAAACCGACTGCAAGACCGCCGCAGCCATGACCGTGAAAAGTTACACATTTATCCCATAGGGGTTTCAACTCTTTTTGCATGGTGTGACCTCCTATATATCCTGAATCGTGACTTTCCTGTGCTCAAAATACAGGCTGATCAGATAAAACGACAGCGACAGCAGCATGATGCACACACCCGGCGACAGCAGATACTCATATGCCTGCCGGAGAAAAGCACCCCGCTTGTAGGCAAAATTGATCATAGTGCCCCAAGTGGGATAATAAAGATCACCAAAGCCGAGAAAGCTCAGCGTAGATTCCATCATGATGCAGCTATTAACGCCTAAAAGGAATCGGGAGAGCAGGACGTCATACAGGTTGGGAATGATGTGGTGCAGAATAATATGTCCATGGCTGTATCCCTGTATGACGCAGTTTTCGATAAATGGCTGGGCATTAAGGTGAATCACCTTGGCTCTCACGCTTCGGGCAGTGCCTACCCAACTGAATGCGGCGATCAGCAGGATCAGGTTCCGGCTGGAGCTTCCGAGGAAGGTGGCAAGCACGATCATGGTCACCAGCTTCGGCAGAAGCACGAAAATGTTGATAACACCATTCAACGCTCCGCCAACAATGCCCTTTCCAGCCGCCAGCGTACCAATCACGCTTCCCAGAACCAGCATCAGGATGCTGCTGGATACACCGATCAGCAGCGTTTGTCGAGTGCCGTATATCAATTCCGTAAAAATATCATACCCCAGCGCATTGGTGCCAAGGAGATGTGCCAAGGATGGCGTAAGCCATGGGGCAAACATCTCTTTCTGTCCATAACTTGAAAAAACAGTTGGAAATGCGGCAGCTATCAGAAAAATGAGCAGCAGTATTCCACCAAGTACCAGCGGGACGCGGCGCTGTCTCATGCCTGACCACCTCCTAACCGGACTCTGGGATCAATCAGAATACAGATCACATCGGTCACAACAATGGAGATGGTCATGATGGCTGTTGTCACAAATAGAATTCCCTGCATCAGCGGATAATCCAGCGAATACACTGCGTCAGAGAGCAGACTCCCCATGCCGCCGATAGAGAAGATATTTTCCACTACCAAAGAGCCGCCGACACAGGTACTGACGCTCATGCCAACCATGGTGATGAAGGGTTGGGCGATGTTCTTCAGGATATACCCAAATTTGATCTTGTGATCGGACAACCCCCGTTCCTTCGCGTAAAGCACATACTTTTCCTCTGTCACCTGACTGACGGTATTGCGCATCAGCAAATAGCGGGAAGGGGCAGCGGCAATGGTCAGAGTAAGCACAGGAAGGATCAGGTGGTGTATCCGATCCAACAGATATGCGGCAGTTCCGGGGGCAACGCCAGCGCTGTTCAACCCGGTATAAGGAAACCACCGCTGCCGGAAGCAGAACAGGATCATCAGCACCAATGCGATCAGGAACGTAGGCATGGTATTGATCACGATTTGAAGTGTCGTTGACAACTTATCTAAGGCGCTGCCCTTTTTGTAGCCGCAGTGCAGTCCCCACAAAAGTCCCAGCGCTGTGCTGAGAACCACGGCGGGCAGCGTAATCTGCAAGGTGTATCCCAGCCGCTGCCCAATGAGGGCAGAAACGGTGGTTTCTTTCTTATAGGAGTAGCCAAGTGTTCCGTCAAAAAGCGAGCGCAGATAGTGCCCAAACTGCGCGAATACCGGCTCGTCCAGATGGAGGGCCTGCCGGTAGTAAGCTACCTGCGCAGGGGTCATATCCTCCTCGGAAAAGCCGGTGAGATAAGCGATGGGATTTCCCGGTAAAAGCCGGGGTAGAAAAAAGTTCAGAACAATAACGATCAGGAAGCACACCAGTGCAAGGATCAGATTCTTTCGATACTTTTTCACCGGTGTGCCTCCTGTGTTAAAAAATGATTATTTCTTGGTAATGCTGAACCAGTTGTTGACGTTGTTCAGCCCGAACACAGCGTCAACGGTCACATTGTCCAGCGCAGAGGAATAGGCCAGCATCATGTTGTCCCAGTACAGGGCAATCAACGGCATATGGGCCGCGTAGTAGTCCTGCAGCTTTGCCGCACCCACATAATATTCTTCGATAGTCTTGGCGGCTTTCATCTCACTGAGGATCGTGGAAAATTCCTCGTCGAACACCTGACAGCCGCCCTGCACGGCGTGATTGCCGTCCACATAAATGGAACCGAGACCGTTGCCCATGCCCATACCGGCAGCGGTGTAGCCATAGATGGCCGCTTCCATGGTGATGTTGTTCTCGGAGAACTTGTTGCTGGTCTTAGCATTGTAGGCGTCCTTGTCCACCGTATCCAGATTTACCTGAATACCAAAGGCCTCCAGTTGGGTCTTAATCATTTCCGCGTAGCCCACATGGGTCTCCTTGGCGGCGTTGACCGTTAGTGTGAAAGCAGCGACCTGACCATCTGCGTTCACATAGAAGCCATCACCGTTCTTTTCGGCATAACCGGCCGCCTTCATATATTCATCTGCTTTGGACGCATCAGTAGTCAGCTTTTCGGTTTCCTTATAACCGACTGTAGTGGCAGGTACAAAGCCCCGGTTGGGGATCTCGGCATAGGCGCTGCCGAAATACGTCTTGAAGGCATCATAGTCCAGCGCGTAGGAGACCGCCTGACGCAGATCCTCGTTGGAGAACAAACCCTTTGCGTTGTTGAATGCCAGCACGGCGGGAGCGTTTGCCGCGGCCACATTGATCAGCGACACGTTGGCATCACCGGCCAGCACATCCTGATATGTTCCTGCCACACCGGTGGAGTAGGCCCAGACCATGTCGATGTCGCCCTGCTGGAGCGCCAGATACATGGTATCTTCGTTGCCAAAAAGTTGATAGACGATTTTTTCCACATTGGGACGCTGGGGATACTTTTCATTCACAACGAATGTGATGGTGCCCGCTTCCTTATTGAAGGACTCCAGCACATAAGGGCCGCAGGTAATCCGAGCTTCCTCATCGGTGACGGTGTCCTTGCCCTCATAAACATGCTTGGGCATCACACGGAAGGACGTCATGTTGCTCAGTTCACGGACGTTGGGAGACGTCAACGTCAGAGAAATGCTCATCTTATCGTCGGAGATAGTGTAGCCGGTGTACTTGGCTTCTGTGACTTTTCCCTCTTCGTCAGTCTGCGGCTCAAAGTTGGCGCTTCCGTTGGCCTGATCGTACTGGAGGGTAAAGAGGATGTCCTCGGCAGTAACGCTCTCGCCGTCGGACCACGTCATGCCGTCCTGAATGGTATATGTCCAGGTAGCGGCATCCTCGGTAGCGTAGGTTGCCAACAGCGGATGGTATTCGCCCTTGGTGTCCTGATAAACCAAAGGTAATTCGGATACGCCGCTGGCAAGCATATCGAAATTGTATTCGCCAAAGGTTGCCGTTTCAATGGCAGCAGTCGTGCCGACCGTAATACTCTCAACCTTAGCAGACGGTTCATCTGTCGTGTCCGGCTGCTCACTGCAGGCTGCCATGGTAAACACCATCAACATAGCCAGCAGCAGGACTGTGACTTTTTTCATCATTGGTTTCTCTCCTTTTGTCGTGTGTTTTAATTATCAAATACATAGATTTGATCGCAAAGTAATTTCACCAGAGCCTCATCATGGCTGATAAGCAGGATGCTGCCTCCGCTTTCGCGCATTTGCCGCCGCACCATCCCCAGCACATTGGCCTGTGTGGATACGTCCAGCATTGAGGTGGCTTCATCTAAAATCAGCAGTTTTGGCCGGAATAACAGGCACCGGGCGATAGCGACTCTCTGTGCCTCGCCGCCGGAGATCTGGTGTGGCAGGTGGGCAAGGATCTGAGGTGCAAGGCCAACCTTGTCCAGCATTTCTTTTGCTAATGACAGCTCCTCACCTTTAGGACTGAAACGGTGATAGCGTATCAGTTCTATGAAACCGGCCCCGATCTTTTGAGCGGGGTCTAATGTGGCGTAAGGCTGCTGGTAAACCATTTGAATGTAGATACCCAGCCTGCGGTCATACGGCTGGTCTGCTGAAACAAGTATCTGATCATCCAGCGTGATTGTGCCCGCATCCGGTGGACAGATGCCGCAAAGCATTTTGGCAAGCGTGGATTTACCGATTCCGCTCTTCCCGAAAACACCGAAGATCTGGCCGTCTGGAATATCAAAAGAAACATCTTGAAGTACGGGATTTTCGTTGAAGGCTTTATCAACATGTTGAATGGAGATCATTCCGCGCAGCACCACCATTCTCGACTATTGTTTTTTCTCGGTGGCATCTCGGTGCGGCACCGATCCCTTGCCGAAGGGCAACGGCGGTAGAACGGGCAAATGCCTGTTCCTGTTCGCAAGGCGGGTGTCTCCCGCATACCGTTCTCTACCAACGCACCCAGCAGCGCTTTGGTATATGGATGATAAGGAGCGGTAAGCACCTCAGATGAAATGCCTGTTTCCAACATTCTCCCGCCGCACAGAACAAGGATACGGTCACAGGTTGCCGCAACGGAAATATCGTGAGTGATGATCAGCTTGGCCGCATCCGGAAAAAGCTCGTTCAAAAGGGACAGCGTCTGCTGTTTGCTATCCTGATCCAAACCGTTAGTAGGCTCATCCGCGATCAGCAGCTTTGCCTTGGAGCAAAGTGCCAGAGCGATGGTCACCCGCTGGGCCATACCGCCGGACAGTTGGAAGGGATACTGCTCCAGAATGGCTTCGGGCTGTGTAAACCCCACCTGTGCCAGCTTTTCACAGGCAAAGGCATATCGCTGAGGAGACGCAACGTCCAGTTTCTCAATGCTGTCAAACATCTGCCGGCGGACACTTCTGGATGGGTCAAGAAATTCATGTCCGTTCTGCGGGATGTATACGATCTCCCGACCCAGCATGGATCGGAGTTTTTTCCCCTTCGGCAAAGTGTTTCCGCAAAATGCTATTTCACCGGAGACCAGTCTCACATTTCCGGGCAACACACCCATAATAGACTGCGCGATCAACGTCTTGCCGGATCCGGTCTCGCCAATGAGGGTCAGACTTTCCCCACAGGAAATATGGAAGGATACTTTGTGGACCAGTTCTTTTTCTGTGCGGTCCAGTTTTGCGGCGATCACGCCGCTGTCATACTGCAAAATAGGTGTTTCCAAGTGTCCCTCCGAAACGACATTGCTTTGCATCTCCGCCCTACACAAAGGCGCAGCGTTTTCTTCCCCAAGAAACGCTGCGCCTTTGCCTTGGGATCGGGCGGAAATGCGTGTATTAACCGATGAGCATACTATAACAGATGAGATGCTCTGCCGGAAGCCTCCCCGGGGGATGTTTTTTCATCTTTTATCGCTCAGAGCCGCCTGCGATGAAATTCTGACCCACTTTTGACCCAGATTGGAACCGGAGTAGGCAGAACCGAACGAGTACAATGGAGAATCCACCGAGCAACCAACGTCAAGCAACGCAAAGCGAAGGCAAAACGGCTCTGTTTTTTCTTTGAGATAACCTGAGAACCAGAATACTGACACAGTCAAAGGCGAGGTGACGGGGACCGCCAGAACTGTAAAGCCGTACAACCGCTTGACCTGAAGTAAGCACATCGGGTATAATATGTATTACGCATTGTAGGAGGTGGTCTTACGGCAAGGCGGTATAGATTAGCAAGGAAACAAAAGAAGATCACACTTACGGCGGCCGCGAGAGAACTCAATGTGTCTCAGCCTACGCTGAGCGCATGGGAGGGCGAACGGAAGAACCCGTCTGTGGACTCATTGATCCGAATGTCCGAGCTGTATGGCGTGAGTGTGGACTATCTTCTCGGACTGCCCGCTGAGCGCTATCATCGCGCTGACCTGCTGCAGCCGATTCCCGTTGAGATCATCCCCATTTTCCATGAAACCCCGGTGTTTTCCATTGACCGTGGCTGGGCAATGGTAGATGCGATAGAGGGTGTGCTGCATTTTGCGGACGGAGCAACTCAGCCGCTTGCAAAATTGGTTGATACTTGCTACGTACTGCCGCCGGCGCATGTCATTCCCGGTATGGTCACGGAGAAGCCTTTGTACAGAGATGAGTTGATGGATCATGATACCGTATGGGTCGAACCGATCTCGATGGACTCACATCTGCGTATGGAGCTTCGTGGATGGTATCATGTAAAAAACCGATTTGTTGAGAACGAAGTGGGGCAACGTTTCTATTTTGATTTCTATGATATCAAATGGCTGGCGTTTACAAACGGCCCGGAAACAAGATACACAAACGGTCCAGAAGCAAAATAAACAATACTTGCAGGATTCAAAGTTCCATGCTATAATAATAATTGAAAGTTTCGTAATTGCTTCCGAGCAATTAAAGTAGACGTGTTACTAAGTGGCTGAAGATAGTTTTATCTTCAGCCACTTTTTTTGTTTCTGCTGCTTCTTCTGAAGAGAGGCACAGACTGGCATGATGGGGGGGATCTCTCCTCTGGCATGCATAGATCTTCATATCGTGGATCTGTGGATCCAAAAGCACTCAAAGGACTGCGATTCTTTGAGTGCTTTTTTATATAAATCGGAGCCGGACAGCTCCTTAACTCTTTGCTCCGGATATGCCTTGCGGCATATCCGCTCATATAGATATTACGCGCAGAAATGCAGAAAGGAATTTAAATGGAAGACGATTATTTACCCGTGATCAACCGGTGTATTGCGGAAATTATCATGGCAGCGATCCCTGACCAAACCAAGAACCTGCGCTTCCTCGCAGTTCTGAAATTACAGGGCTATTTGCATCAGTATGAACAGCGTGGCTATATGCCGAAGTTGATTCATGCGATCACAGAGAAGAAGTGCAGGATGATCGGGACGATCACGACCGAGTCGGAGATGGAGAAGCTGCTCAAACCCAGTTGCCCGCATTATTACGGCGGGAGGTTCACTCCGGGCGAGTATCACATTCCAGAGGAGGAACTCATTGGCTGGAGTGAAGCGTCTTTAAGAACGCCATTGAACAGCGCAGGGTACCAACGGTATATGGAACTGTTCAAGCAGGTGCTTCCTGAGGAAAGCCGTAGGCTTTCGCTGGGAGGAACCTCGGATGGATAAGCTCAAAAAGGCTGAGGAGGACTTGACCCTTGAGGATATTCGTATCCACTATTTTACAGGCCAATCCATATTCATTTCCGGTGAAGGCAGAAATAAAGTATTTCGATACCGCCATGTGTCTCACTGCGAAGAAGGACATGAAAATCGCGGCGAATCGCTGTAAAAACTGTAACAGAAAGGAGCTGCGCCATGTGTGCAGAATATAACACCAAACTGGAGCGAATGTGGGCGTTGATCGAGCGCCTGACTGAGGCGGATGTCGCCTACTTCAAAAATGATGAGCCGATCATGTCAGACTGGGAATACGACCAGTTGACAGACGAGCTGGCCTCATTGGAACATGATACCGGTCTTGTGCTCTCCGGCTCCCCAACTCAGAAAGTGTCCGGAGAGATCCTGGAGACACTGACAGAAGTACGGCATACGAAGCCAATGCTGTCTGCCGGCAAGACCAAATCGGTGGAGGATCTTGTCAAATTTGCCGCTAAGCGCCCTGTATTGCTGAGCTGGAAAATGGATGGTCTTACGCTGGTTCTGCGATATGAGTCTGGAGAACTGAAGCAAGCCATTACCCGTGGGCGAGAAGGAATCGTTGGTGAGGACGTAACGCATACCGTTCGGACCTTCCTGAACGTGCCGCTGACAGTTCCGACAAAAGGATCTTTCGAGGTCCGCGGTGAAGGCGTTATCTCTTGGGCTAATTTCCATAAGATCAATTCCAGTCTTGAGGAACCCTATACGCATCCGCGCAACTTGGCATCCGGCAGTGTGCGCAAGCTCGATGCCGGTGAGTCGAAGAAGCGCCGGTTGGAGTTCTGGGCATTCGAGTTGGTCAGCGATTATCTGGAACCGGAAAGCAAGCTGGGACAACAGACCTTCCTGCAGGACAACGGCTTTTCTGTTGTGCCGTACATCTATCTGGATGTGCTGCACAGCGAACAGATGATCCGTGATGCGATCAAAAGCATGGATCCCAAGAAGTTTGCATATCCGGTGGATGGCCTCATCATGGAGTATGAAGAGATCCGTTACGGCAAAAGCCTTGGCGCAACCGGCCATCACGAGAACCGGCTGATTGCACTCAAGTGGGAGGATGAGCTGTATGATACGCATTTCCGCGGTGTGGAGCTGGCTACGACCAGAACCGGTATGGTGAGCATTACCGGTTTGTTCGACCCAGTCAACATCAATGGGACGCTTGTTAGCCGTGCGTATCTGCACAACCTGGATGTCTTTGATGAATTCCAGTTTGGTATCGGAGATAAGATCCGCGTATATAAAGCGAACATGATCATCCCGCAGATCGCAGATAACAGGACACAGAGCAATACATATGTGCTGCCTATGACCTGTCCCTGCTGTGGTGAACCTCTGACCGTCAAACGCACAAGCGGTGGAACGCGGCAGTTATACTGTGTTAATCCCCTCTGCGCTGCCAAGCTGGTGCAGAAGTTCGCGCATTTCTGCGAGAAGACCCGCATGAATATCGAGGGACTTTCGGCAACAACACTGGAAAAGCTCATTGGCCATGGCTGGGTTCACAATTTTGGTGATCTGTATGAACTGGAACGGTATCGTGAGGAGATCATCAAGACTGAGGGTTTCGGCGAGAAGTCCTTCGAACGCCTGCAGGCCGCGATCGAAAAAAGCCGCTGCTGTACGTTGGCAAAGTTCATCGCCGGTCTGGGCATCCCCATGGTTGGGCG
>ERZ791830.473-NODE-473-length-40342-cov-12.592151_pt1 | contig 40342 bp, 25 predicted proteins | sample MGYA00509945_ERZ791830 | MGnify/ENA primary metagenome ERZ791830 (study PRJEB30046, sample SAMN00792021) | human gut metagenome | study: EMG produced TPA metagenomics assembly of the A metagenome-wide association study of gut microbiota in type 2...
CACAAGGGACGCTGTCCCTTGACCCTGCAAGGGGCATTGCCCCTTGACCCGTTTTGGGCAGCCCGGCTTGAGCGCGTTACCCCCAATTAGCTTTTTCCGAAAGTTTTTATCCTTAGCCCAGCGTTACCGTGACCTGATGCGTCTTGCCATCCGCAAATACCGGCAGGACATTGCCCTCAATCGCCTGTCCATCCACCGTCACCTGCTTCACGCCGCGGCACACATGCGACGGATTCTCAATCGCGATTGCATACGTCGCCCCGCGGAAACGGCGGCTCACCTGATAGCCGTCCCAAGTGTGCGGAATGCACGGGTCAACCTTCAAACCTTCCCAATCCGGCTTGATGCCCAGAATGTAGTTGCTGATGACGTAGAAGTTCCATGCCGCTGTGCCGGTCAGCCAGCTGTTCTTTGCCTGACCGAAGTTCTTTGCGTCCTTGCCGGCGATCATCTGGCTGTACACATACGGCTCCATCTTGTGCAGGTCGCTGATTTCCTCGCGGTAGGCGGGGGCAATGCGGCTGTACAGGTCGAAGGCGCGGTCGCCGTGGCCGACAACGGTTTCCGCGGCGATAATCCACGGGTTGTTGTGGCAGAAGATGCCCGCGTTTTCCTTGTATCCCGGCGGATAAGAGGAAACTTCGCCCAGTTCGAGGTGGTACTCCTTGTAGGCGGGCTGGAGCAGCACGATGCCGTGCTTGGTTTCCAGATACTTGTGGACGGATTCGAGCGCCTTTTCCGCCTTGCCGTCCTTCACGCCGACACCGCCCATGACGCAGTAGCCTTGGCTTTCGATGTAAATCTTGCCGTCCTCGCATTCCTTCGAGCCGATTTTGTGGCCGAAAGCGTCGTACGCGCGGACGAACCACTCGCCGTCCCAGCCGTCGCGCAGGATGGCGGCGTTCATCGCGTCGATTTCCTTCTGGCAGGCATCCGCCTTGTCGTCAAGCCCGCGGCGGCGCAGAATCGCGATCAGCTCCGGCCCGATGGCGACGAACATGCCTGCAATCAGCACGGATTCCGCCACGCGGTCATCCGGCGCGTTCGGGTTGGAGAAGGTCTGGAAGGATTCGCTCGGTTCGTCGGAGAAGCAGTTCAGGTTCAGGCAGTCGTTCCAGTCAGCGCGGCCAATCAGCGGCAGACCGTGCGGTCCCTTGTTGTTGACGACGTGGTAGAAGCTCGCTTCGAGGTGCTCCAGCAGCGTTCCGCAGTCGTCGGGGTTGCAGTCGTAGGGCGTTGCGGCATCGAGAATGCCAAAGTCGCCCGTCTCCTTGATGTACGCCGCCGTACCGGCAATCAGCCACAGCGGGTCGTCATTGAAGCCGCCGCCGATGTCGTTGTTGCCCTTCTTGGTCAGGGGCTGATACTGGTGATAGCAGCCGCCGTCGCGGAACTGCGTCGCGGCGATGTCGAGGATGCGTTCACGGGCGCGTTCGGGGATTTGATGCACGAAGCCGAGCAAGTCCTGCGAAGAATCGCGGAAGCCCATGCCGCGCCCGATGCCGCTCTCGAACATGGAGGTCGAACGGCTCATGTTGAACGTGACCATGCACTGATAGGGATTCCAGATATTGACCATGCGGCCCAGCTTCTCGTCGGGCGTGGTCAGCACATAGGCGGACAGCAGGTTGTCCCAATGCTTCTTCAGCGCGTCGAACGCTTCGGCAATCTGCTCGTCGGTCGTCAGCTTTTCCAGCAGCGCCTTCGCAGGGGCTTTGTTGATGACGCTGGGCGCGACGAATTTCTCCGCCTGCGGCACTTCGACATAGCCCAGCACGAAGTTGAAGCGGCGCTCTTCGCCGGGGGCAAGGGACACCTTCACCTGATGCGCCGCCATCGGCTGCCAGCCGGACGCGATGGAGTTGCCCATCTTGCCGGTGAAAACTGCCTGCGGGTTTTCAAAGCCATTGTACAGACCGAGGAACGTCTCCATGTCGGTGTCGAAGCCGTCCACGGGGGTGTTCACGGCGTAGAACGCATAGTGATTGCGGCGTTCGCGGTATTCAGTCTTGTGGTAGATGACGCTGCCTTCCACCTCAACCTCGCCGGTGGAGAAGTTGCGCTGGAAGTTCGTCATGTCGTCCTGCGCGTTCCAAAGGCAGAACTCGACGAACGACGTCAGAATGACATTCTTGGGCGCGTCGGAATCATTGCGCAGCGTCACCTGATGCACCTCGGCGTTCACGCCCATCGGCACAAAAGAGAGCTGGCTGGCAGTCAGACCGTTCTTCTGACCGGTGATGATGGTGTAGCCCATGCCGTGGCGGCAGGAATAGCTGTCCAGCTCCGTTTTGACGGGCTTCCAGCCGGGATTCCAGACCGTGTCGCCATCCTTGATGTAGAAGTAGCGGCCGCCGTTGTCCACAGGCATATTATTGTAGCGGTAGCGGGTGACGCGGCGCAGTCGGGCATCGCGGTAGAAGCAATAGCCGCCGGCGGTATTGCTGATGATGCCGAAGAACTGTTCACAGCCGAGGTAGTTAATCCACGGGTAAGGCGTCCGCGGCGTGTCGATGACGTACTCGCGGGCTTTGTCGTCAAAGTGACCGTATTTCATGCACCTAATCCTCCAGAGCAGCGGACGTAGCCGCAGTGATTGTTGCAATCCTATTGTATCACAGCTTTTGCGTTTACGCAAACGTTTTCGTGAATCTTTCGCAAATTTTTTTGTGGGAAATGGCGCTGAAGTGATGCAAAGAGGACAAAACAAACGGTTGCGCAGCGGCGAATCAGCGGTTGACAAAGCGATAGAAAGCGTGCTACAATTCCCAGAAGGAGAAAGCGAAAAGGAAGGAACACACATGGATCGTATTTATCTGGATAATGCGGCGACGACCGCCGTTTCGCAGCCCGTGATGGAGGCAATGCTTCCTTATTATATGCAGGTGTACGGCAACCCGTCCTCCATTCATTCTACGGGACGGGATGCGAAAAAGGCGGTCGAGCGCGCGCGGCGGCAGGTCGCATCGGCATTGGGGTGCAGCGCGCAGGAAATCTATTTCACCGCGGGCGGGTCGGAGAGCGACAACTGGGCGCTCAAGGGTGCGGCGTTTGCGCATCAGGAGAAGGGGAAGCATATCATCACCACGCAGATTGAGCATCACGCCATCCTGCATACCTGCCAGTGGCTGGAAGCGCAGGGTTGGCAGGTGACGTATCTCCCGGTGGATGCGGACGGCTTCGTGACTGCCCAGCAGGTGGAGAACGCCCTGCGCCCGGACACCGTGCTGGTCAGTGTGATGGCGGCGAACAACGAAATCGGCACGCTCGAACCCGTCGCGGAGATTGGCGCACTCTGCCACGAACGCGGCGTACTCTTCCACACGGACGCGGTGCAGGCTGTCGGCGCGATTCCGCTGGATGTCGAGGCGCTCCACGCGGACATGCTCTCCCTCTCGGCACACAAGTTCCACGGGCCGAAGGGCATCGGCGCGCTGTACATCCGCAAGGGCGTGAAAATCGACCCGCTGATTCACGGCGGCGCGCAGGAGCGCGGGCATCGCGCAGGCACGGAGAATCTGCCGGGCATCGTCGGCTTGGGCAAGGCGATTGAACTGGCGGAAGAGGGCTTGGCGGAGAATGCGGCGCGGATGACCGTTCTGCGCAATCGGCTCATCAGCGGCTTGACGGCGGCGATTCCCAACATGCGCATCAACGGCACGATGGACAAGCGCCTGTCGAACAACGTGAACGTGTCTTTCGCGGGCATTGAGGGCGAAGCGGTTCTGCTCCGGCTGGATTTGGAGGGCATCGCGGCGTCGAGCGGGTCGGCATGTACGGCGGGCAGCCTTGACCCCAGCCATGTGCTGACGGCGATTGGCTTGACGCGCGACGAAGCGAAAGGTTCGCTGCGGCTGACCCTCGGCACGGACACCACGCAGGCGGATATTGACGAGGTGGTAAAGAAGCTGCCGGGGATTGTGGAGAACCTGCGGGCAATGACGAATTGGTGCAGAAGCAGATGAATGCTTCCCCACAAGTCAATAGATAGAGAATAGAAAACGAGCGGAAGGCGATGCTGCTTTCCGCTCGTTTTGCTTACCGGCGATTTACAGGTTCAGCACCAGCTCCTCCTCGCCGTCCTCATCCACATTCCCCGTGTGCTGAAATCCCAGCGATTCGTACAGCCGCATCGCCGGAATATTCGCCTGATGGCACGTCAGCACAACGCGCCCGGAATCCCCGAACGGCTTCGTCGCGATATAGTCCAGCACCGCCTTCATCGCCGCTGTGCCGTAGCCTTTGCCCTGCTCGGCGGCGTCAATCATCATGTGCCAAATGTCGTATTCCGGTACGTCGTAGTCGTAAATCACCATGACGTATCCCACCATCCGCGCGTCAGCGTAAATGCCGAACGGCTGGCACTGATTGCGGTAAACATACGCCTGCGCAAGGCTGCGAATCGGGTGGGAGACGTACTGCGTCTGGTCGTCGCGGAGCTGCAAATGGAATGCATCCAGAAAGTTACCTTCGTCAATGGGCTTAAGCGTAATGGTCATCGGGTCAATCCTTTCCTAATTAAATCGTCTTTGGGGTGGCATCTGCCCATCTAACGGAGCGCGCGGACATTTTCATCCCGAGAATCGGAAGTTTTTTGGGAAAAGAAAAATCCGCGTGTTCGTCTTCCCGGCAATGCCTTTTTGTGCTATGATAAAAAGGCAAACAGAAAGGGGAACAAGCATGAAGATTCTGGTTCGATATCACGACGGCGCAGTGCCGCTGACCATCCTGCCGCAGGGGGACTGGATTGACCTGTGCGCGGCGGAAACCGTGACGATGCACGCGGGGGAGTTCCGCATTATTTCGCTGGGCGTGTCGATGCAGCTGCCGGAGGGGTACGAGGCGCACATTGTGCCGCGCAGCTCGACCTTCCGCAAGTGGGGGATTCTGCAGGCGAACAGCATGGGGGTCATCGACGAAAGCTACTGCGGTGACGACGACGTGTGGGGCTTTCCAGCACTGGCCATGCGCGACACGACAATCGCGCGCGGCGACCGCATCTGCCAGTTCCGCGTGATGAGAAAGATGGACAAGCCGGAGCTGGTGACGGTGGCGCACCTTGACAATGCGCCCCGCGGCGGCTTCGGCAGCACGGGTACACGATGAAGAGGAAAAAAAGCCGGACGACGCGGCGCAAGGCGACACGCCGGACGATTTTCCAACTGCTGCTGACACTCCTGATGGCGGTGCTGCTGTTCGTCCGCAGCGACGCGCCGAACGGGGATGATTTCCTCGCGCCGATTCCGACGAAGCTGCCGACGGCGACCGCCGCACCTGTTTCATCCGCTGATTTAACGGTGTATTTCCTCAATGTCGGTCAGGCGGACGGCGCAATTCTCGTCAGCGACGGCCACGCCATGATGATTGACGGCGGAAAAGCCTCCGCCAGCCAATTCGTCTACGCTTACCTGACCAAGACACTGAGGATTGAGCACCTTGACGCCATCATTGCGACGCATCCGCATGAAGATCACATTGGCGGTCTGCCCGGCGCGCTGAATGCCTGCACGGTCGGCGCGGTGTATTCGCCCGTGACGCAGTGGGATACGAAGGTATTCAACTCACTGGTGAAGTATACTGAAAGGCAGGGGATTTCGCTGACCGTGCCGAGCATCGGCGACAGCTTTTGTCTCGGCAGCGCGCAAGTGACGTTCCTCTCCGATGGGCAGGGCTTCACGGACACAAACGACATGTCGCTGGTCGTGCGCGTGGACTGCGGCAGCACGTCGTTCCTCTTCACGGGCGACGCGGAGTGGAACGCGGAACACGCGCTTTTGGCAAATGGCGAACCGCTGCAGGCGACGGTGCTGAAAGTCGGTCATCACGGCAGTGAAACCTCGACGTGCTATGCTTTCCTGCGTGAAATCATGCCGCAGTACGCTGTCATCAGCGTCGGCAAGGGCAACACCTATGGTCATCCGGCGGAAAGCACCCTGAGCCGCCTTCGCGACGCGGATGTTGTTGTTTTCCGCACCGACGAGCAGGGGACAATTATCTGCCGCTCCGACGGGCGGAATGTGACGTTTGAGACGGAAAAGTGACGACCGAAGGGGTCAAGGGGCGAACGGAAAGCCCCCTTGTCGCCTCCGCAGAGGCGAAATCCCCTGCAGCAAAAGCATTGTATAAGGAAGGAGAACCGCGAATGATAAACATCCGCCGCATGTGGCAGCCGCTGACTTCCACTCCCTTCCTCGCAACGGCGGCGTACCATGAAATCCTGCCCTGCGAATCCCTGCAAGGGTGGATTCGCTGCTTCTGGGGCGGCATCATCGGCGCTGGCGCATCCCCAACGCGCATCATTCCCGATGTCTGCGCTGACCTCATCTACCACATTGACGAAACGGCGGGACGCATCATCCAAGCGAGTTTCTGCGGCGTCAGCGACGTGTGCGGCACTGCGCATTTGCCGATGATTCCGCAGCATACGGTGAGCACATTCGCCATCCGCTTCCATGCCTTCGGCGCGTATGCGTTTGCGGATGATGCCCTTCGCGGCACGCTGAACGGCTTTGAATCGCCGGAAGTCCGATTCGGCCGCCTTGACCGGGCACTGCGGGCGCGATTGCCGGAATTACGCGGATTATCGGCGCGCACGGCGTATGCGCAGAGCGTCCTGCTGACGTTTCAGTGCCGAGAAAATCCGCTGGTGGAGACGGCGGCGGATGCGCTGCTGTGCCATCGGGGAACGGCGACCATCAGCGAGTGGGCGCACGAATTGTTCATCAGCAGCCGTCAGCTGGAGCGCCTTTTGGGCGAGTACTGGGGGATGACACCGAAGAAGGCGAGCGCGCTGGTGCGGTATCAAGCGCTCTATCAGGAGATTTGCCACGGGACATTGACGGACGTGCAGGATGCGGTGGCACGCTACGACTTTGCGGATCAGGCGCACCTGTGCCGCGAGTTTCGCCGCTATCACGGGGAAAACGTGTCGCGTTTCTTCAAGACATCGTGCGAAAATGGGCGTACAATGGAGGAAAACGGCGTTTATCCGCCGGAGGAGGTATCAACATGAGCGAAAACATCAGCGTCTGCGGCACGGACTGCGGCGCGTGTTCATTCTTTGGGGGACTGTGCCGGGGCTGCAACGAATGTCAGGGGCGTGTGTTCCATGCGCCGGCGGGCTGCGCGTGCCCGATTTACGCCTGTGTGCGGGAGAAAAAGGGCTTGCTGAACTGCGCGCAGTGCCCCGACCTGCCGTGCAGCCTTTGGCAAAGCACCCGCGACCCGTCGTTCACGGACGAGCAATTTGCCGCGAATATCGCCGGGCGCGTCGAGAATCTGCGGAAGCGCATGACGAATCGCGAGCTGGCGGATTTCGTCTCTGCCCAGCTGGCGACGCTGCCGGAAGTCCGCCGAATCCCCATGATGGGCGGGTTCATCTTCTACTACCGTGAGCGGATTTTCGGCGGCGTCTACGGCAAGGGCTTCATGGTCAAGAACGTCCCTGCGGCGTGGCGCTTCATGCCGGGTACTTCTGCCGAGCCGCCCTACGATGGCGCGAAGCCTATGCTGCACGTCCCGATTCTCGCCGATTCCGCAAAGCTCCGCGCCATGGTGCAGGCGATGTGGGAAGAGCTGCCGGAACGTACGACGAAGAAGCGGAAACGCTGACGGCTTTTGGGAAGCACAGCGGCAAATCAGCAAAAAGGTGTGTCAAAAGGGGAAAAAACCTCCGAAAACCCTTGAAAAATGCGCATTTTGCGCTTGACAAAGCGGCGCGTTTATTGTACAATAGTGGATGGCATCAATAGCTCCGCTTGCCCCGGAAACTATTGAAACACCCGCGGAGGACATGCGACCATCATGCCGTGCCGCACACACATAGAGAACCATCACTTAGGGAGGAAAAACCTTTGAAGACGTTCATGCCGAAAGCGGCTGACATTACCCGTCAGTGGTATGTTGTCGATGCCGAGGGTCAGGTGTTTGGCCGTGTGGCCAGCCAGGTCGCGAACATCCTTCGCGGCAAGAATAAGCCGATTTACACCCCCAATGTGGATACCGGCGATTATGTCATTATCATCAATGCGGATAAGATCGTCATGACCGGCAAGAAGCTGGATCAGAAGATTTATTATCATCACACCGGCTATGTCGGCGGCCTGAAGGAAACCAAGTACCGCAAGCTGCTGGCTGAGAAGCCTGAATTTGCAATCCGCCGTGCTGTCGTGGGTATGCTGCCCAAGGGACCGCTGGGTCGCCAGATGGCCAAAAAGCTCAAGGTCTACGCTGGCCCGAATCATGACCATGCGGCGCAGAAGCCCGTGAAGTTTGACCTCGTGTAAGGCGGAAAGGAGAAAAACAAATGGCTAAGGTTGATTACAGCGCTGTTGGCCGCCGCAAGAAGGCTGTTGCCCGCGTCCGCCTGGTCGCCGGTGATGGCAAAGTGACCATCAACAAGCGTGATATTGATAACTACTTCGGTCTGGAGACCCTCAAGATGACCGTTCGTCAGCCCCTGACGCTGACCGGCACGACCTCTTTCGACGTGCTGGTGAATGTCTGTGGCGGCGGTGTGTCCGGTCAGGCCGGCGCAATTCGTCACGGCATCTCTCGTGCCCTGTGCAAGGCTGATCCGGAACTGCGTGCTGCCCTGAAGAAGGCTGGCTTCCTCACCCGCGATCCTCGTATGAAGGAACGTAAGAAGTACGGCTTGAAGGCTGCTCGTCGCGCGCCCCAGTTCAGCAAGCGCTGAGTTTCCTTCTATACCAAGGCTTTTACTACCCCATGGCTGTTTGGCAGTCATGGGGCGTTTTTTTATGCGTTGATTTTGTGCAAAAGATTTGCCTGTGCGAAAATCGCGGAAAGCCTTGCAGAGTCAGCATTTTCCGGAGTTTTTAGGCGTGAAATTCGTGCAAAATCACGCCGCTGTCATTTTGCATGATGACGCATTTTTATGCAGTCATGTACTGGTGAAGAGTCCGCCGCTCGTCCGGCTGATTTTCTCGACATTGCCGACATCCTTGTGGACGTAGGTGTTCATGGTCATCGTAATCTTGGAATGTCCGGCAATGCTCTGCAGGGTTTTGATGTCTACGCGCCCCGTGGCTTGCAGGTGGGTCAGGAAAGTGTGACGAAGCACGTGCGGGGTCACACCCTTGGGAAGGCTGACTTTCTTGCAGATACGCTTCCATGTGTTCCGGAAGGAACGTTCGCTCAATGCTTCCTCGCCGTCTACCACATACTGGGCGAGAGCATCGTTCGCTGGCATGTGATTGCGCAGAATCTGTTCCAGCTCCGGCAGCAGGGGTACTTCCCGGAGCCCTGCCTTGGACTTGGTCAGCTTCTCTACGGGTCGGTTGTTGATGAACGTGATTTGTCTGCGCACATGAATGAGCTTACGTATGTACTATAAACGAGCAAATCCGAAAAAATGCACAAAAAACGCGATTCCACTGTAGCCTTTGGGTTATAAAAAACGCGATAAATTGTGATTCGTGACCGAACAGTTTTCTTTTTTCGATGTGCCTTGTGCAGTTTTTACTATTTGCTCATTTACAGGTATGTACATAACTTCTTGCTGATATTCTCAGCTCATGTGAATGGGTCATTCTTGTCATAAATTCGCTGCAATCCGTTCCGGCTGCGGACACCAGCGTCAATCATGAGCCGGATGCCTTTACCCCCATACTTGACGACCATCCACGCTGTGTATGTTGTTGGTGTGTTCGATGTGATACTTGGAGGCGTTGAAAATCAGAAAATCCGAAACTGTTCGTGATTTCAGCGGCGCGAAGCCGTTGTCATCACACCAAATAGCGTAGTGGGCAGCAGAAGATAACCGACGAACTCTTGGAACATGGGAATGTCCTCTGGGAAAAGCAGCTCATCAAGAAACGCTATCCACTTTGTTGGCGTTGGAGCATCAGGATTGTAGACCACCGGGAGTCGTGTGCGGACAACATGACGAGCAGTGCTATCCAATGTGTCATCCAGAAACAGCGTGCCGTTTTTCAAATGAATGCAATCTTCCTCCGGCGGAAATTCCGGCACATACGCAGTGATTTTCAGCACCTCAACGATGTTCTTGATTTTCTTGGGAACGCCGGAGCAAATGTAGGAGTGGATTTCTTGAAAGATGACTTCTTTCAGTGGTGTGCAGTCCTGCATTCGACCATTTGGCGTGAAGAACGAACCTTCACTGAAAATCAGCTGATGGGTTTGCAGAAACGCGGTACAGAATAGCGGCTCGCTGAGATTTGTGCCGTCGAACCATGCGGGGAAATTTGCAGACGAGCAGAATTGCTTCTTGGACATTCGGGTTCACTTCCTTGTGTTTCAAAAATGCGTTGATTCGTTGGATGGAACGCTTGTGGGAAGCTATCCAGCGATTCGCAGGTTTCTGAATTAGCCGTAGTGGTATAGCTGCCATTCATCTGTGTAGGCTAATTCGAGTGTCTTGCTTGAAAATCATAATCATAGAAATCACCTCCTTTATCTTCGGATAGAGCAGAAATGCTTCTCCAATATAACTGGTAAAAAATTTGACGTTTTTTACGCGATTCGCAAAAATTTAGAAAAAAATTTTGAGGAGGCAGTTTGAAATCACTTCATCCTGAATCGTTGGGCGCTTGGCGGCAACATAGCAGTAGACGAGAGCAGTTCATTCTTGACAACAGCCTCCTTTCTGTTCATGTGAAGGGAAATTTATATACCCCCTTCACACTCGAACTGTAGAAAAAACACCACTTTGCGACACGATTTGAAGCGGATTGAAAAATTTTTTCTGAAACTGCTAACAGCAAGGAATGGGGGAGCGCTATACCGCTAATTCATTAGCATTACCATGCGTAGAGCTGCTGCATTCACAGGCATTCTAAATTTACTGTAAATGAGCAAATAGTAAAAACTGCACAAGGCACATCGAAAAAAGAAAACTGTTCGGTCACGAATCACAATTTATCGCGTTTTTTATAACCCAAAGGCTACAGTGGAATCGCGTTTTTTGTGCATTTTTTCGGATTTGCTCGTTTATAGTAAATTTAGATAAACAAAAACCCTGCTTGCTAATTTCCGCCTCCGTGGAGGAAGAAGTAGTAGCAAGCAGGGTCATTTTGCTAAAAATGACGATTAGCTTGTTGGAAACACATTTCCCAATCCCAATGAATGTAGCGCGGACGCTGTGGTTATATCGTCATGAAAGATGCAGTCAGTGTCCAATTGAATACAGAAGAGCGGATAATAGCGTTCAGATTTCCATGCATCTTTACACTTTTTTCGCTTCACCATCCACCATCGGGAATACAATCCGCACCTCGAAAATATCCTTCATCACGTTCATGGTGCAGTGCCCTTGGTGTTTTTCGCAAATCATGCTGATGCTTTTTGTGCCGAAACCGTGGTAGCGCTTGTCCTGTTTGGTGGTCAGCGGCAGATTGTTTTCAAACTGCGGCGCAGTAAGCAAATAGTTCTCTTCCTGAATGACAAACGTGCCGCAAGTGCTTTGACCAGTAAGGCTGATGAGACGTTTGCTGGGAATTTTGATTTGCTCAACAGCTTCGATGGCATTGTCCAGCAAATTGCTGAATAGGGAGAAGATTTCTGCATCAGAGAGAAACTGCAGCGGCTGTCCGTCGATGCTGCATGTCAGCGTGATACCCTTCTTTTCGCAAAGGAGACTGCGATTCGTCAGCACAATATCCAGTGCATGATTGCCGGTTTTGAAAATAGAATCGTAGATGTTGACGGTTTCTTGAAGCGCCTTGACTTCATCGGGCGGAATCACGCCGTTCAGCGCGGAAATTTGATGCTTCAGGTCATGGCATTTTACGTTAATGAGGTCGATGATGTCTTTTTCAATTTGAAATTGCTTGCTGTCGTCTTCCGCCATTTGCAGCACGGTGCTCTTTTCGATTTCTGCCTTGCGTGCAGCAAGCCAGCCAAATTCCACATAGAAGGACAGCAGTGCCGTTAAGCAGGAAAATACCATAATATAACTCTGCACTGACGGAAAACCGATGGCTGCACGATGCGCAAAGGAATTTAAGAAAATTGTAACCAGCACGGCGATACAGCTGACAACAATCTGTATGCGGTTGTTGAGCATCGTTCCCCGGTAGTCAGCTTTTCGAATCATGGTGAAATAGAGGATAACATAATATCCCGCCGTGATGCAAATCAGCATGAGTGCTTTGAGAAGTGGGTGCATGGAAACGCTGATGAAACGTACTAATAGCAGATACGTTCGCTGACTCATGTGCTGCATACAGTAACCGGCAGTGGAACAGAACAGCATGGCCCAGAAATCGCATTCAAAGCAGAAGCCAATGGACAGCAGCGATAGGCAATACAGCAGAAAACTATCCAGCACACGGGAAAGCAGAGTCACGGTATCGTCCGGCGGAAGGGCGGAAACAAAGGCATCAGAACAGCATTTGTAGAGGATGACCACGCCGGTACAGCAAAGCAGACGAAACGGAAACAGTTTTTTTCGGGGCAGTTTCATCGCGACAATATAAACGGCGATAAAGAGGGCAGAAAGATAACTAAAAGAGCCCTAGATATTGGTCAGATTCATTGAGTATTTGCCCTCCGTTCGCAGAATTGGGTCATTGCGGCAAGAAAGTCCTTGCGCCGGGGATGAGAAATTGCAAGCGGCGTTTTGCCGACATAGACGGTATAGCCATCAATGCGGCGAATGTATTGCAGATTGACCAAATAGCAGCTGTTGCAGCGGAAAAAACCGTGCGGAGACAATTCCTTCTCCACGTTTTTGAGTGTCCCGTACGTTTCGTAATCATGAGAAAGTGTGTGGTAAATCAGCGTGTGCGACACTACCTCCACATAGAGCAGCTCACTGAGCGGCAAGTGGGTGTTGCCGTCCGCGGTAGGAATCACCACGCTCTGCTGACGGCGCTGCTGCTGTGTCTGGCAGTAGCGAAGAACCTTCTGCATTTTCAAATAGAACGCATCGTAATCCAAAGGCTTCAGAATATAATCCAGTGCACTGACTTCATAGCCGTTAATAGCATAGCGCGCAAGGTTCGTGACAAAGACCAGTGCGACGTTGCTGTCGATTTCACGCATTCTGCGCGCTGCGGACAAGCCGTCCATGTTTGGCATTTCAATGTCCATAAAAATCAAGTCAAACTGCGAATGAAACGCGAACAAAAACTGCTGGGCATCGGGATAATGCGATAAATCAAATACTTCCTTGCTTTGCAGCGACAGCTTTTCCAGACAGGCGGTCAGCTGGTCATCGGCACTTTGATCATCCTCGACAATAGCAATGCGAATCATGGCTGCCTCCCTCATCGCGCAGTAGATGTGCAGATACGGCTATCTGGCACTATTTCACGAAAAAACGGTGCGATGCATGATGATTATAACAACCACCTGCTCAAAAGTCAAGTTTATGGGGAGAAAATGCAAGGATACGCGAAAAACAGCACAAAACGGGAAGAAAATGCTAAGATACAGCTATCCGATGATTGCGGAGAGGCAATCAATCAAAAGGAGGAGGAATGAAACATGAAGAGAACGGTTTCCAAGTGGCTGTCGATTCTCAGCTGCACGGCGTTGCTGTGTACGTCGATTCCTGCGGCGTTCGCAGAGGGCACAGTGGAGGAATCGCTGGTGCCGGTGACGGGCGCACAGACGGGTTTTGTGCTTTCGCAGGGCAAGTACTACACTGATTTCGCGAATTTGGCGCAGGAACGCGCGGCGGCAAAGGCGCTGAATATTCAGTTGGGTGAAGAGGGCTTTGTGCTGCTCAAGAATGACGGTGTGCTGCCGCTGGATAGTGCGACGACGAAGGTGTCCATGTTCGGTTTCCGTGCTGCCAACATCATGATGGGCGGCGGTGGCTCTGGCTCTGGCCGTCCGGGGCAGTACGGTGTGCCGAAAACCTCGCTGGAAGATGGCATGAAGCAGGCGGGCTTTGATGTCAACGAACGTCTGCTGTCCTTTTACAGCACAAAGTCGGCAGAAGTGAAGCCGACGGATATTCCGGATTCCATCGCCTACACTTACGATGCTTACAGCGATGCAGCGCTGGTGGTTGTTTCCCGTTCCGGCTCGGAGGGCAGGGATGAAGTGACTTACGGCTATGCGCAGAACGAGAATGCTGACCCGAATGCGCACATGCTGGAGTTGACAGACACGGAAAAAGACCTGATTCGCTACGTGAAGGCGAATTTCCCCAAGGTTATTCTGATTGTCAACTCCTCCAATGCGATGGAGCTGGCGGAAGTGAATGCGCCGAAGACGGAGGACAACCTCGGCGTTGATGCGATTCTCTGGGTGGGTCATACCGGCAACGACGGCGCGGCGGCAATCGGCAACATCCTCTCTGGCAAGGTTTCGCCGTCCGGCCGCACTGCGGATACTTACGCGGTCGATTTCACCAAAGATCCGACGTTCACGAATTTCGGCTCGAATGGGCAGAATTTTGAAAACGGCGAGCGCATGAACAACAACGTCTATGTCGGCGATACGATGACGGATTATCACTCCGTGGAATACCGCGAAGGCATTTACGTCGGCTACCGTTATTATGAGACGAAGGGACACGATGCCGGCGAAGCATGGTATGACGAGAACGTCGTGTATCCGTTCGGCTATGGTCTGAGCTACACCACCTTTACGCAGGAAATCGAGGGGGACATTGCGCCGACTGGGGTGATTCATGCGGCGAATGAAACCATCACGGTGAAGGTTCGTGTGACGAACACGGGCGATGTGGCAGGCAAGGACGTTGTGCAGCTGTACTACACCGCGCCGTACACCGAGGGCGAAATTGAAAAGGCGTATGTCAATCTGGCAGCGTTCGGCAAGACGAAGGAGCTTCAGCCCGGCGAGAGCGAAGTGGTGACGTTGCAGTTCGTGGCACAGGATATGGCATCGTTTGACTGGAACGACGCCAACGCCAACGAATTCCGCGGCTACGAACTTGACGCTGGCGACTATGTGCTGTCCATCCGCCGCAACGCACATGAAGAAATCGCGTCGATTACCCGCACGGTTGAAACGGGCTTGCAGTGCGTGACTGACTACACCACGGGTGCGGAAATCAAGCCGCTCTTCTCCGGCGATGAAGGACTGGAAGCCTACATCTCTGTCAATGAAACGCTGGAAAACAATCAGATGTCCCGTGCGGACGGCCTGGAAGTTCCGGCTGCCGCAACGAAGGAAGACCGCACTTGGGATCAGGCAGTTATTGATGAACTGGATGCCCAGAAGGAATATTTCAGCCTGAATGACACGGAGGATTCGCCGTGGTACGTTTCGCAGGTTCCTGCGACTTGGACGCAGAATGCTGGTACACGCGATGAAAACGGCAAAACGGCGATTCAACTGGCGGATTTGGCTGGCGTGCCGTACACCGAGCCGAGCGTGGTGGATGGCGTGGCAGTTGCCTCTGACGATGAAGGCACGAAGAAGTGGGACGAGTACATGAATCAGCTGACGTGGGACGAAATGGCGACCATCGTCTCCTACGGCGGATTCGGGCAGCCTGCGGTAGAAGCTATCGGCAAGAAGCAGAACGGTGCGTATGACGCGGCGGCACATCCCTTCTGGAATGGCGGGATGTTCGGCGGCGCACAGGCACCCGAAAATCAGATGGGTACGAACTGGGTTACGCCGGCTGTATGGGGCTGCACATGGAACACGGAGCTGCTGTATGACATTGGCATCATGACGGGCAACGAAGCGCTGCTGTTCAATATCAATGGTCTCTATGGCTTCTCCCTGAACATTCATCGTTCTGCGTTCGGCGGCCGCAACTTCGAGTATCTCTCCGAAGATCCGTTGCTGGCCGGCAAACTCGCGGCGGCGCTGAGCAGTGCTGCGACCGAAAAGGGCCTTGTGACCTACACGAAGCACTACATGATGAACAATCAGGAAACGAACCGCAATACGAACGGCGGCGTGATTACATGGGCGAACGAACAGGCCATCCGCGAAATCTATGCCAAGCCCTACGAACTGGCGGTCAAGGAAGGCAACAACTCCGCATTCATGACGGCGTTTAACCGTATTGGCTTGTCCACCTGTTCGACGAACTACGCGCTGCTGGAACTGCTGACCCGCGGCGAATGGGGCTTCTGCGGCCATAACGTGACGGACTACATGGACTATCCGGAATATCGCTATACGAACCTGATGGTTCGCGCGGGCAATGAACTGCCCCTTGGCGGCCCGAACAAGCTGATTGGCAAGGGCAAGGGCGGCAACAGCTCCAGCACCGAAGGTACTTGGAGCGCAGAGCTGAACACCGTGCTGGTGGCGGCCGATACGGCCAGCGCAGAAGCAGCTGATGCGGCGCGCCGTGCAGGGGAGGATGCGTCCACCTACGAGACGGTTCCTTCTGCAACGCAGTATTTCGCTGTCCGCAAGGCAGCGCAGCGCGTTTTGTACTCCAACGCCAACTCCAATGCGATTCTCAATGGCTATGAGAATCATATCGTGGAAGAGTTGGAATACAAAGTGGGCGACAAGTTCGGCGGTTGGGGCGGCGGCAAGAACATCATTACGCCCCTCTTTACGGCGCGCTATGCTGATGTCAGCGACATCAAGATTGTGAATGCGGATGCGATTCCCGGCATGAACCTTGGCGCGGACGGCGTCGCCTCCGGCACATTCAACGAGGCTGGCGACTACACTGTCACGGCGACGGCGACGGTCGAAGGCTGGGTCTATGTGCAGCTGACGCTGACGATTCACGTCAAGTAATATGGCATAACTCGTTTACTGGACGGATTCGCGCTGGCGGACAAGCGAATCCGTCCTTGATTTTCTGATGAAAGGGAAGGAGCAAAGTTTATGAAGCGAATTACAGCGATGCTGTTGATGATTTGCTTATGCTTGATGGGGCAGAGCGTGCTGGCTGAGAAAAAAGTTGGCAAGATTGCTGTTGCGCAGGAACCGACGAAGATGGATTACTGGGTTGGGGAAGAATTTTCCGCAGAGGGCGGCGTGCTGCTGGTGACATACCGCGACAAAACCACTGCTGAAATTCCGATGACGGATGAAAATGTGAAGCTGCCTAACGTCAAGACAAACACACCCGGCCGCAAGGCAGTGAAAGTGACTTACGGCGGCAAAAACGTGACCTTTTATATCAATGTGGCAGAAAAAGGCGCGGAAGTGACGTTCGAGCTGAATTACGACGGTGCACCAGAAGCGCAAAAAGAAGCGGCACGTCAGGGCAAGGGCGTAGAAGCGCCAGAAATACCCGTGCGTGATGGTTATACCTTCGATGCGTGGTATACCGATGCTGCCTGCACGGTACTGTATGATTTTGCGCAGGTGGTTGAACAGCCCATGACACTCTATGCGAACTGGCTGGCGGACGATGCCGTGTATTATCCTGTGACGTACAGCTTGAACTATTACGGCGTACTGCCGGACGGTTATGTGCAGCAGGTAAAATCCGGTGAAACGGCACGGATGCTGTCCTTAGCGCTGGTACGCGACGAATTTGAATTTATCGGATGGTATGCCGATGCAGCCTGCACCGTGCCGTATGTGCAGGAAAACGCGATTGAAGGCGAAACGACCATCTATGCGGGATGGAAATCGCTCAAAATGGGTGCAGAGACGTATACGTTTGAAGCCGAACAGACCAGCTTGCTGGGCAAGGAAGGGCCGGGCATGTCCGGTTCTGCATCCGGCGCATCCATGATAGTCAACGATGCGACGAATCTGGACGCCAGCAATGGCAAGTATGTCTCGTACCTGTATAAAAAAGGGCTGTCGTTGGATTTCTATCTGGCGAGCAGTGAAGCGGTGTCGGATGCAGTGCTGACGCTGCGGGTTGCGGCGGAAATGGACAACATCAGCCTCTCGCCCGATAACTACACGATTGAAGTCAACGGTCAGCCGGTGATGTTTGATGCGATTGCACTGGAAAAAGGAGCAAAATTTGCAGACTGCATTGTTATTCAGAACGTCGCTTTGCAGGTCGGCGCAAACACGATTCGCCTTGTGACGAATAACAGCGTGAACCCGATGGGTGAAGGCATGGGAACGTATCAAGGCACAGCGCCGATGGTGGACTGCATCAAGCTGACGACGACGGCGGTTGTAACGTGGGATGCAAACTACAATCTGCCAATGATGTACTGATTTCGCGGAGGAGAACATGGCGCAGAAAACGAAGAAAAAGCTGATTCGCGTATGGGCAATTGTCAGCGCACTGGTGCTGATTCTGCTGACCGTCGCGACGGTGCTGACGCAGTTTGTCATGCAGGATGTGCTGGCCTCTCTGCTGGGACGCGACGTGGCGGTTTATGCCGAGGGCGTGACACCACTGTATACCACCGAATACACGAACAAGGACGAAGTCTATCAGGCGGCGAACAAACTCAACGAGCGCATCTGCGAAGAAGGCTTTGTGCTGCTCAAGAACGAGGGAAATGCGCTGCCGCTGGCATCAGGCAGCCGCATCACTGTGTTTGGCAAGAACAGTGTGAACCTTGCTTATGGCGGTTCGGGGTCGTCCGGCGGCGATAAGTCCGCAGCCATCGACCTCTATACCAGCTTGCAGAATGCGGGCTTTGCGGTCAATCCGGCGATGAAGCCCTTCTATGAGGATGATAAGCGCTCCGGCGCATGCCGCTCAGAAAATTCCACCAACTTGGATGACGGGAATACCGTGTTTTACTCCATTGGGGAAACGCCGCAGCGCTTGTATACGAAGGAAATCACGGATACCTACAAGGATTACAATGACGCGGCGCTGGTTGTGCTGACCCGCATCGGCGGCGAAGGTTTTGACCTGCCGCGTTCAATGAAGGATGTGGAAGGGGCGCGGCAGGACAGCGACCACTACCTGCAGCTTGATCAGAACGAAACGGACTTGCTGGCGGCGGTCTGCGAGGCAGGATTCAAGAAGGTTGTTGTGCTGATTAACAGTGGTTCGCCGATGGAACTGGCATTTTTGACGCATCCGGATTATTATGCCTATCAGGACAAAATCGACGCAGCTATCTGGATGGGCTTCCCCGGTGCATCCGGCGTGAATGCGCTGGGACGCATCCTGAACGGCGAAGTGAATCCGTCCGGGCGCACGGTTGATACCTACGCGGTGAATTTCAAGAACAGCCCGGTGTGGCAGAACTTTGGCGATAATCTGATTACTGGCAAGGACAGCGGCGACCGGTATCTTGGGCTGGAAAACGAAAACTACTACTTTGTGGACTATGAGGAGAACATTTACGTCGGCTATCGCTATTACGAGACGCGCGGCGCGGATGACCCGGAATGGTATGCGCAGGAAGTGGTGTATCCGTTTGGCTATGGTCTGAGCTATACGACGTTTGACTGGACACTGGAAAGTGCGCCGGAAAACTTTGTCCTCAGCGATGTCAGCGACAAGATGGAAGTGACTGTGCGCGTAAAGAACACGGGCAGCGTCGCTGGCAAGGACGTTGTGCAGCTCTACGGTCATGCGCCGTATACGCCCGGCAGCGTGGAGAAGTCCGAAGTTGTTCTGCTGGACTTTGCCAAGACGCCGCTGCTTTTGCCCGGCGAGGAATGCACGCTGACGCTGACCTGCGACCCGTACTATCTGGCATCCTACGACTATACGGACAAGAACGAAAACTGGGATAACTGCTTTGAACTGGATGCGGGTGACTACGCACTGTACGTCAGCAAGAATGCGCATGACCGCGTATTTGAAGTGCCGTTCACGGTGGAAGACGACATTATCATTAGCGAAGACCCGGTAACAGGCAATACCATAGAAAACCGTTACACGGACTTGGAACTGGACAGCTCTGATTACCATCTCCAGACGCTGCTTTCCCGCGAAGATTGGGAAGGCACGATGCCGGAAGCGCCCTCTGTGGATGACCGAACGGTGGATGAAGAATATCTCGAAGCGCTTCAAAACCGCGATCACAACAATGAAGAGGCGGATGCGCTCTTTGACTTGGGGCTTCCCGCAACAAGTCAGACGGACATTTCACTGGTGCTTCGTGACCTGCTGACGGATGAAAATGGGCAGAATCAGCGAGTGTCGTATGATGACCCGCGCTGGGATGCGATTCTGGACAAGCTGTCTGTCGAGGACATGGTGAAAATGTGCAACATGGGCGCATTCAAAACGAATGAACTGCCCATCATTGGCAAGCCTGCCACGAACGACACAGATGGCCCGACTGGCTTCACGAACTTCATGGATCGCAGCGGCATCTACTGGAAGTGCTGCTATTACTGTGCGGAAGTCGTCATGGCTTCGACATGGAATCAGGAGCTGATGGAAGACATCGGCGAAATGATAGGCGCGGAAGGATTGATTGGCGCGGATGGAAAGGGCAACAATCTGCCGTATTCCGGCTGGTATGCGCCCGGCGTCAATATCCACAGAAGCCCCTTCGGCGGTCGCGATTTCGAGTATTTTTCCGAAGACGGACTGTTCAACGGCAAAATGGCGGCGGCGGAAATCCGCGGATGCGCCAGCAAGGGCGTTTACTGCTTCGTGAAGCACTTTGCGCTCAACGAACAGGAAACGCATCGTTCCTCCAACGGTTCGGGCACTTGGGTGACGGAACAAGCAATGCGCGAATTGTACCTGCGCCCGTTTGAAATCGCGGTCAAGGAAGGGCATACCACAGCAGTGATGAGCTCCTTCAACCGCATCGGTACGCGCTGGACAGGCGGCGATTATCGGCTGCTGACTCAAATCCTGCGGAACGAATGGGGCTTCCAAGGCATGGTCATCACCGATTTCAATACGACCTCCTACATGAATTTGCGGCAAATGGCATATGCAGGCGGCGACTTGAATTTGGGCAACGACATGACGCTGCCGGACGTTATTCAGCCGAACTGGTGCGACGCATCCGACCCGGTGGACATGCAGATTCTTCGCCAATGCGTGAAGAACATTCTCTACACGGTGGTCAACTCGAATGCCATGAACATCAGCGTGGCATACTATCGCCCTGCATGGTGGAAAATCACGATTTATGTGGTGGATTTCGTGGCGGTTGCGGTGATTGTGTTTACAGGGATTCGCTGTTTCCGCGGAAAAAAGGAAGAGCATAGCGCAAAGGCATAACAGCAAAGGGGCAGCAAGCGAAAGAATAGCTTGCTGCCCCGTATTGCGTTCGTCATGAAAACAAGTCTTAAAGCCGATGCGGCTGGCGGTGGGCAGCAGCTTCATCATGTTGTCGGCAAAAAGCCCGTTCTGTGTGCGGTGAGCTTCATCGCTCATGATGACGATGTCGTGATTCGGCGTGATGGGGTCGGGGTGGTCATTGTTGAATTTCTGAATCAGCGTGAAGATATAGCTGGGATTGCCCTTCAGCATCTCAACGAGCCGCGCACCGCTGGACGGGACAAACGTGCTGGATTTCATGCCGTTAAGACATCCGCAGCTCTCGAAAGTAGCGCTAATCTGCTTGTTCAGCTCGTCCCGGTCGGTCAGCACAATGATCGTCGGACTGCCCGAAAACTTGCGGCGGATTTTCTGCGACAGAAACACCATGGAGTAGCTTTTGCCGCTGCCCTGCGTGTGCCAGAATACGCCTAACTTGCCGTCGCGCAGCTTGCGATCTCGATAGGCTTCAATGGCTTCATTCACGCCGAGATACTGGTGATTTCGTGCCAGAATTTTGGCAGTATGATTGTCGGAATGGTCATAGATGATGAAGTTTTCCAGCAAATCGAGGAAAGTTTCCTTTTTGCAGATACCGCGCAGCATGGTTTCCAGACTGACAACACCCTGTTCGCCCTCATTCAGGCGTTTCCACTCGCTAAAATACTCATATTTGCTGCCCAATGTGCCGATTTTGGATTCCACGCCGTTGGAGAGCATCACAAAAGCATTGAACCAGAACAGTTGCGGGATGGTATGCTGATAATCGTGATAGTTGGTATCATAGGCTTGGCGAACATCCACGCCGAGCTTTTTGAACTCCACAAACAGCAGCGGAATGCCGTTCACAAAGCCGATAATGTCCGCACGGCGATGATACAGTGCGCCGTCAATCTTCATTTCCTTTACGGCGAGAAAGTGATCATTGGCGGGGTTGTCGAAGTCGATGAGCCGTGCTATGCGAGTTTCCATGTTGCCGTTTGGCAGGCGGAAATTGACGGGAACGCCGCCAGTGATGAGGCGGTATTTCTGCTCGTTGGTTTGCATGGGCGTGGCAGAAAAGGAAGTTTCCATGAGCGACTTGACCACGCTGTCCGCATAAGCCTCCGTCATCCAGCTGTTCAGGCGGAACAAAGCCGGACGCAGGTACTTGGTGAGCAGCACCTGATGGTAGTCTGTGCGCCCCAACGTGCCGTTTGCGCCCAACGTTTCACGGTTGTGCGCATAAACCAGCTCCCAGCCCAGCTCGTCGTGGAGCAGGTCGCCGGCGGCGCCTTGAACAAGGACGTTTTCGGAATAGGAGTAGCTCATAAGATGTATCTCCTTATCTTCTGCCGAGTGTCTTTTTCGTCAATTCTACGGTTAAGTCTTTATTATCCCATAATTTTTCAAAGTAATCGCTATAACGCGCGAATCCCTTTCCACCCTCTTCAAAACCGTAGGTTATTGTTTGATTGCTGGGTTCGTCATAGAAGTAGGGACCAACGTAAATCATATTATCAACACGCCAGTAAAAATCCAAAGTCATGCAATTATATCCTTTGATGATTATTTTCCCTTTGTATTTATTTTGATTTATCCGATCAGCCCAAGAAACAAGATCCTCGATTGAGTGCTTTATTGCTCCGGACACTTGGTTTTCTTCCCTTTCGCGCTGTGCAACAAATGAACTATCGGGATTCATTGTGATGATTCTGAAGTTTACGCCTCGACGAAGGAAGGGTTCCACCTTATTGCCGTGTCTACTTCTAAAATTACTAAGCCCAAAAGCAATAGCATCCACCTGATGCCTTGCTTTATCAAGTTTGGGGTCGTTCGCCTTCGTTTTTTCAGCTCTTGTCTCATAGATGACAGAAAGTTTCCAATCATCAACAGGATTGGGCTTATCATAATCAATTAAAAGTGTGGTGAGTAGAAGAACAAGACCAGAGGCTAAAAGAGAACAGCCAATACTAACAAGCAATGCAGAAGGCGATTTCCATACATAAGCATCAACGGGGGCAAGGATTGAGCCAATACTCATAAGGATTAATGCAACAATAATTGATTTCAGATTTCTTTGCGTCATACAGTTATACCTCCATTTCTCCGTTCATCAACTTAGGTAGCAGACGGTCACGAGTTTCAGTTAAGAGTTGAATTTGATGTTGACATATCATCATCTTCTGATGATATGCTTCCTCAATTTTTTCAAAAATTTTCTGCGTGTGTGAATCTGCTATATAGACTTTGACATTTTGCACGATAGAACGAGATAATTCAGTCTGATTAGTTGAACCTGTTTTGCAACTATCAAAGTATTCTCGCAGTTCATACATTCTTAGATTCAAGTAGTGCTTTCCAACGGTTCCATTCGTGCGAACGAGTGTAACATGCGAGTCGAAAGTGCAATTGGGATGATTGCCGAAAACCTTGCCAACCCTACCAAGTGTTCCTGTCCCTGTTGAACAGATTACCGTGTCTGAATCCAACAACCCCATTGACGAATCGAAAGATTTTGATTGACGCCTTACTTGATTCATATCTACCATATATTGGCGAATACGCTTTTGACTAATAACACTTAATCGAGCAGTCTCATCATAATTTGGCGAGATACCGCGACGTAGCACATTGGTAACCTCAGAAGCAGTTGTTACTGTCCACCCCTCCGGTACTCCATCAACCACCTTCACGCCCTCATGTCCCGGAAAGCGCAGTTCCACAAACCACTCTCTATACAGCCGTTGTGCAGCTTCTTCCAGTAGCTTAATTTGGCGGCGGTTGTTTTCAATTAGGTCGTCGTAAGCGGAAAGGATGGAGGCAATGCGGCGCTGAACAGAAATGGTAGGACATGGAACAGATAGTGGCTTTAGCATTGACATAGTCAAAAACTTGGTAGTTGAACCTGAGGAAATCGACTTTAGTAGTGCGAGCTGTTCATTTAATGCATATAAAAAATAATGAATGTCAAGCTTTCCTTTGTCAATGGACTCGATGATGTAAGTGCGTTGATAAGCATTAAACTTACCATGATAATATTTGGCAGTATAGTTGCCGCTTGCGTTGTTGCCTGCGAGTAGTACAGCTTCTGTGTCATATGCATATGTGTTAATTGCCAGTGTTTGAGGGTCACATGTAAAAAAAGGATATTGACCGTTTGGAACTGCAGCATTTGAATCAAGTTTGCCCGTTTTGATTGAAACAATTTCTTCCAATTTCTGGACTGCCAATTTCATACCCCCATCTCCTCCCAATTCCGCGAGATGGTTTCCATCAGTGCGTCGCTCTGCTGTTGCAGCGTCAGCAGTTCCGCGTGGATTTCGCGCATCCGCTCCGCAAAATCCACATCATCCGCCTGCTGCGCCTCTACACCCACATACGCGCCGGGGGTTAAACTCCAATTCTTTTCCTCAATTTCCTGCAACGTGGCAGCCTTGCAAAGACCGGGAATGTCACGGTATTCGCCGTCTCCGAATTTGTCGGTTAGCCAGCACGCTTCCTTCGCAATTGTCAGCTTCTCCTGTATGGCAGCGAGGGATTCGTCATACTGCGCCTGTATGCGCTTCTTGTCCTTGCGGGCTGCCGCGGCAACGGCATCCTTGCATTCTGCGGTGACGCTGGCTATCTCTTGCTGCAGCTGCTCGGCGCGCTGGGCGAAGGTGCAATCCGCCGCCATATCAAGTGCGGCGCAGTAGCCTGCCACCAATGTGTGGTATTTCTCTGTTTCGCCCCGATGCAGCCACACGATGGCGTTCAGGTTCTTCATCTGCCACGGACTCCACTCGTTCAGCGTGCGATCCACGGCGGTGTAGTAGTTGCGGCTGTCGATGAACAGCACTTTGTCGCGCAAGTCGAGTTTCTTGCCCTTGTCGAAGAACCATAGCGTGCAGGGCAGGCTCTTGGTATAGAAGAAGTTCGTACCAACGGACAGCATCACATCCACCGCCCCGGTGGACACCAGCTGACGGCGAATGTCTCGATCGCGCCCGTTGCTGTCGGTGGCGGATGCTGCCATGACAAAGCCCGCACGCCCGTGCTCATTCAGATAGCTGTAAAAGTAGCTAATCCACAGATAGTTGGCATTGCCGACTTCTTTGCTGGGATTCACGCTCGGCATCCCGAAGGGCAAGCGCCCAGCAGAGGCGGTGCTTTCACTTTTTACTTTGTCCACATTGAAAGGCGGATTCGCCATCACAAAGTCGCACTTGCCCTCCAGACCAAAATGGTCGTGATAGAAGCTGTTCGCATCGTCCCCGGAAACGATTTGCGCATTCAGCCCATGTACTGCCATGTTCATCAGGCACAACTTGGCATTGTATTCCACCTTCTCTTGACCGTAGAAGGTCATGGCCATATTCGCGTTCGCGCCGTACTGCTCAGTGAAGTCCGCAGAGGAAACGAACATGCCGCCGCTGCCGCAAGCGGGATCCAGCACAATACCGCGTTTGGGCTCGATGATGTTCACAATCATGCGCACCAGCGATTTGGGCGTGAAGAAAACGCCGTCATCCGAGGCCACCGCCGGGGCAAACTTGTTGAGAAAGTACTCATAAATGCGCCCGATGATGTCGTCCTGAATGTCGTTCAGGGCGCTGTTGTTGAAGATGCGCAGCAATTCCCACAAGAGTTCGTTCTTGAAAGACGTGTAGGTCTTGGGCAGCACGCCGCTCAGCTGAGGGCTTTCTGCTTCTATCAGCGTCATGGCGTGGTTGACCTTTTCGCCGATGTTGACTTTACCCGCTTCCAAGTTCAGCAGATATTCATAGCGTGCTTCTTCCGGCAGAAAGATAGCGCTTTTCTGCTGGAAGTCGATGGATTCCACCGGCAGTACACGCCCGTTGCGAACCGGGCGGTCTTTCATAATCTCGGCTTCCACATAGCGGAAGCGGCTATACGCATAGCGCAGGAAAATCAAGCCCAGCACGGGCATACAGTATTCCTGACTGGTCAGCTTGCTCTCTGCTCGGAGCAGGTCGGCGGATTCCCACAGCTCGCTTTCTAACTTGCGAAGGTTAATCATGGTGCATGTCCTCCAGTATATCACACACAGTGCGACCACACATGATGCGGCACTAACTCTATTATACCTCTTGAAGTGCATTCAGGTCAATTGCGAAATCAGCTTCGCCTTGCTTTTTGCATGAAATTTGCAAGGTGCCTACAGAAACTCTTATCGCTTGATATGAATGAGTGGCCGAATGGAAAAGAACAAATTTTCAAAATGTACAGTATCATCTTTAGCGACTGCAAGGAGCAAAGCACACAAAAGCTGTATTCCGAGTTCCTTGCACGGAATGGAAATAATCAATCATTGAAAAAAAAACAGAATGCTGCCGATGAAACTGAAAAGACCGAGCAAAATGGCGAGGAAAACTTATTGCTGCCGCAGTCAGCAGTAGATTCGGAATCGGGAGCATTATCTTCCGAAAAAACAATGTGCAAGGAAAGTGAATGCGAGAATAAGCAGGATGAAGTAGCTGCTACTGCGGCTGAAGAAAATAATGCACACCAAAGACAAGATGGAAAACTGTCCGATGGTGTTGCATTGGCTGAAGCACTATTGGCATGGACTTCTGAGCAAAAGAAGAAAATGCAAAGTCAAGCAGAGCAGATTGCGGAACTAACATATGAGCTAAAAAAGAAGCAAACAGTGCTTGAAAATCAAGCTGCGCAGATTGCAGAGCTGAAAGAACGTACTGAAAAGCTGCTTGCGATAAAAATCAATCTTGAATCGGTCATTGAGACGGCTAAATCCGAAAACGAAAATCTAAAAACAGCGAAAGAAAAAGCGGAAAATACCATTGCACAGGTTCAACAGATGGCAGGAAACTCTGCAAAACAGGAGCTGGAAGGCTTTAAGGCAAAGCTGTCATCAGAAATGTCATATGCAATTAAGTGCTATCAGGACGGCTGTGCAGAGGATGAAAAGGCGGAGATTTATGGAGCTTTGCTTGAAGAAATGATTGATGTTCTCGCAAACAATGGTATTTCTGCGGAGGAATAATGAGTATGATTTCGTTTGGCATAGACTTTGGGACGACAAACACAGCGGTTGTTGGCTGTTTAACAACAGAAAACGGACTGACGACGACGGCTTATGGCGAAAACAATCAGCCTTTTCCTTCCTTGGTGGCGTTGCATCCGGAAAAAGATACGCTCTTTGGCAGTGAGGTGAAGAAACGGCGAAGTCAGTTGATTTCCGAGGGATACACGGTTCTCGCATCATTCAAAACAATTCTGGGTTCGGGAAACAGTATCGCTGTCGGAAAGAAAAAGTATAGTCCGCTCGATGTAACTGCGTTGTTCCTTGCCTATATCAAGGAGCGTGTAGAGAAAATGGCTGGCTGTGCCATGAATGAGGCAGTCATGGCAATTCCTGTTGACTTCTCATCCGAGCAGCGCGCTGATTTGCGTGAGGCGGCACATAGGGCAGGAATATGTATCAAGTCGTTTGTGAGCGAGCCAACGGCAGCGTATGTTAAATGTCGGGATGAATTGGCTGGGGCAAGCAATGTCGCTGTTTTCGACTGGGGCGGCGGCACACTGGACATCAGCTTGATTTCTATCGAAAACAGAGAAGTATCAGAACTTGCAGTTGCAGGGATGCGTCTTGGCGGCAATGATATTGACCAGATGCTCGCACGCCATATCCATGCGAAAATTATGCGGCAGGTATCGACGGCATGTCCTTTTGATGACTTATCCCCGAAAGAACGCGACGGCCTTCTTGACCGTGCAGAGGCAGCAAAAAAACGCTTGTCCTCCGATGAATCTGCGCCTGTGATGCTGATAAAATACGCGGGAAGACCCACTGTACGAGAAAATGTGACATTGGATGAATTTTCAAAGCTGATTGATGCAAAAGTCAACGAAGCAATTCAGCTGCTTTTTTCGGCAGCGGATAAAGCAGGGGTCGCGCTGGGGCAGATGGATGCCATCTTAATGGTGGGCGGAAGTTGTGAAATGCAGGCGATTTACCAACGTATCGAAGAGATAGGGGAAGAGTATCACCTTGCCGTTTGCCGCCCGGAGCGTGTACAATGGTCTGTGGCTGGCGGAGCAGCAATTTTGTGCGAGAAAGAGCCGGTCTATAAGCTTTGCAGCGCTTTTGGCGTTTTGCTTTCTGATAATTCCTTTTATCCGGTGTTTTTACCCGGACAGGAAGCACCCTGCAAATCGCATGAGTTATGCTTTGGCGTTGTGGAAGACACAAATAATGCAATATTTGTGTTTGCGGATGATAAGAAAAATGTCTTAAAACGAATTAGCGTACCAATCAAGGGATTTACGCCGGAGGGCATTTACTTGAACTGCGAAATTGATGAAGATATGATCGTCCACATTGATATTCATAGTGACTATGCACAGCGTATGGGAGTCAGCGATACAATCAATCAGCTTGCATTCACCTATAAGATATAACAAGGAGGTTTTGAAGATGAATAGTAATATTACGCTGAAAAGCAATATTTATATCAACAAAACCTGTAAGCGTGATGATCAGGATTTCATATATCATATTCTTGATTTTCGCGTACTGAAACGTTATGCTGGAGATAGCATCCCCAAAACGTCTACTCAAAAGATGATTCTTGAACAGGGCGCTCCTGACTGTGTCTATGAGCATGGAACTATGTCGTGGGGAGTGCCAGTGGGGAGTGAACGATTTGTTTGCCGCTGCGAAGAGTATGGCTGCTCAATGTATGCCACATGCCAAAATCTTCCGAACTATGAGCGAATAGAGCGTAAGACGGAAGAAACATTGGACACTGCTAAAGCCGATGAAAAAAGGAATACACCTGCACAGCATGAGGATTCAATAAGCATTCAGCAAGTCGAAATGAAGTCTCAGAGCGGCTGTGCAAAGATTGCAGAGCCAGAGAGGATGAACGCACCTGCAGCAAGCAAACCGGAAATGCAGGTAACGCCAATCAAGACCATTGAAACGGTTGCAGAAACAGATACGGCGATACCAGTTAAAATGGATGACGTACCCAACATGCGAATTGTTGAACAAGCCCAAATCATTGATGCTGATTCGGATACTCGCATTTGGGTAAATGCTGGGCCGGGTACAGGAAAAACATATACGGTCATTCAAAGGCTGAAAAAACTGTTGCAGGAAGATTATGAGGGCGCTATTGTTGTCCTCTGCTTCTCAAAGAACGCAGTACAGGTAATTCGCGACCGGCTGTGCGATGCACTTGGTTATCAGGCTGCTCAATTTCTGGATGATAAGCGCCTTGATATTCGTACTTTTGATTCATTTGCGACATATGTGCTGGCGGATGAGTTGAATCCAAAGTGGGATTACAATACCCGAATTGAAGAATTTATCAAAATGCTGCAACGGAATCCGGGCGTGCTTGATGAAATGCTGCATTATGTTATTGTTGATGAAATTCAGGATACGGTGGGTGTTCGAGCCAGAATGCTGCTAAAAATTCTGGATGAAGTGAATTGCGGCGTGCTTCTTCTGGGCGACCGGTGCCAGGCAATTTTTGATTGGACAAGCAAACAAAATCATGATATGTCATTTGTTGACCTTGCAGCGGAGCTTCAAAAACGGCAATTCACGCAGTATGAACTTGTTGGCAATAAACGACAGACGAAGGAGCTCGCTGAAAAAGGACAGGAAATCCGTGAAGCAATGCTGTCTGATGATGAAACAGCACAGCGGACAGCAATTGACGATTTCAAAACATGGGCAAGTTCAAAATGGAAAAGCTATCATATTAAAGAATTACCCGAACAGCTCCGTGGCGCAGGAGACTTAATACTGTGTAAAACAAACGGGGAAGCTGCGCACATTAGTCAAGTTTTGTTTGAAACTGCAAACGTTCCGCATGTGCTGAAACAGGCACTCAGTCATAAATCGCTTGCACCGTGGATTGCGAAAGTCTTGCACGGAAGCGCGGGAGATATTCTGGAAAAAAGCTGCTTTATGAAAAATGCAGAAAGCTATGGGATAGCTGAAGCAGAGGAAAAATGGCATGTTCTCAAAGCTATGGATGATCATCCTCATGCACCGGCTCTGCACATTCCAGAAGTGTTATCGAAGCTTTCGCACATGGAAGGATTGCCGGATATTTGCTTGAACAGCGCTGACAATAGTGTAATTGTATCAACGGTACATCGTGCGAAAGGCAGCGAAGCCGAGCATGTTTATTGGGTGGATTCACCATATGTTTACAAGAATCAGGAAGAACAAGAAGAAAATATAGCTGATGCGGTGAAAGCAGCCTATGTTGCAATCACAAGAGCGAAAGAAGATGTTCATATGCTAAAATTCGATGATAAATTCCGCATGAAGTGTATCCAAAATAATCGTTGGATTCAGACAAACTATCCAAGTAATAAGAGAACTACGAGTTCTACATCCACTATCAAGGCGGCAAAGTCTATGTACTGTAAGGGAATTGCAATGGCGGCTGGCGATGTTTGCCCTGATTCGTTTGCAGATAAGGAATATGCTGAAACTGCTCAATCAGTTCTTGCAAGCATGGAGCCTGGAATGCCTGTTGACTTATACCCGAACGAAACAGAGCACTGCTTTGATATTTATTTTGATGGGCAGCAAATTGGCAGAACGTCAGCGGCGTTTACTGATGCTCTTTTTGCTGGCTTTGAGGCAACAAATCACAACAAGTACTGGCCGAAAAGCATTAGGGATGCTTATATTGCTGCCGTAACGACGGAGATATCAACAGGTTCTCCCAATGTTGCTGAAGAATACAGCAAAGCAGGCTGCTGGCTTGGAATTGAGCTGGGTGGCTTTCCGATTCTCGAATGGTATTAACGCTATTGCCTGATTTATGAAAAATATCTACTGGTACCTTTCAGAATTGGAAGCTTGTAAAGCATGGAGGGAAAAGGCATGGCATATGAAGCATACTATGCAGCCAGAGATAAGATTTTTGACTTTATTAACAGGGATGCCTTCGGCCCTGTCTGCGTAGATGAAGTGCTGCATGAACCGCCGCTGGATACTTATGTATGTGGGATTCTATGGCCCAAACGATCGCAGGAATTGCCAGAGGGTATTCCGAGTGACCAGCAGCATACAGAGGTGAAAGAGAAAACACCTGACTTTGATTTCGGTGGAGAAATCGACGAAGAACAATCGGACATTATTCGCGAAGCCAATCAATTTAGACCTTCTGTTATGGCTATTTCCTTTGCATTGCCGAATCAGACAAGCGAGCTTAAGTTTTCATTTAGCGCGGGGCAATATGTACATCACGATATTCCTGTCAAAGGGAAAGACTATATGCTGCATGAATACAGCCGTGTGTCTCTTACAACAGGAAGCCGCTCTCTTCTTTTACGCAAAAATATCAGCAAGCAAGAACTTTTTGATGGCAAGGTGCTCCTTCAGCTTGTGCGTAGAAAAGAAATTGACGAGAATACAACGCTATGGACAATATCGTTTGAGAATACCAAAACGGCATCGAAGAAAGAGATTGCCCAAAACACAGCAGCGCTGTTTCAATGTCAGCTTGTTTTGCATGGGGATTTTAGACCTATTGATAATTCGGGAAGGAGCAGCAATAACCCGGAACGCAGGAAACAGGATTTTTTGTATCGAAAAACGCATAGCTATGCAGTAGGGCATGGATGCTCAGCAACATGGGAGGAAAATGCAGTATGTGTGAATGAAATCCGTAGTACATTCTTGCCCCGAGCTGCTGTTTCGCAAATGATTGCAGTTACGGATAACAGCTTGAAGTGTTTCCGAATGTCATCTTGGACAAATGAAAAGAAAGAGAAAAGCCTCGTTGAAATGTCAATATATCTGCAAAAATATGCAGCCTGGTCGGAAAATCTGCAAAAACAGTGTGATAAGGTAACTGATGTCTATCAAACGACAGCGCAGGATATTCTTTCACAGATTGCTGAATGTCAAGAACGCTTGCATGAGGGGATTGAACTGCTGCGAACGAATGAAGTGGCATGGCAAGCTTTCTGCTTTATGAACAAAGCGATGATGCGCCAGTCAGCTAAGAAACGCCATCAATCAGAACAGACGGCATCGTGGTACCCATTTCAGCTATGTTATGTCGTAATGTGCATCCCAGACATTGTGAACTTAAAATCCAAATGGCGCAATAAAGTGGACTTGCTTTGGTTTCCAACTGGCGGCGGTAAAACGGAAGCTTACTTAGGTGTTGCTGCATTTACTATCTTCTATCGCCGCTTGATCCGTGGAGAGCAAGGAGGCGGTGTGACAGTACTCATGCGATATACACTCCGGATGCTAACTGCACAGCAATTTGAACGTGCGGCAGCGCTGATTTGTGAGTGTGAGCTAATTCGACGTCAAGAAAAACTATCAGGTGGGGAAATTTCAATTGGCTTATGGGTTGGAAGCAATGTGACACCAAATCATGTAATTTCAGACAGAGATGAAGTGGAAACTGCAGCAACGATTCTCGAAAAGCTGCAGCAAAATATGATTGATGAGGTAAAATCTTCTCCAGTGCAACTTTCGGCTTGCCCATATTGCAATACACCGCTGCTGCCAGGCAATGCATATGAAATTAAAAACAAACAATTTATGGCGCATTGCCCTAATAACCAATGTCCGTTCCATGATAATTTGCCCGTTGTAACGGTGGATGATGATATTTATGATCGCAGACCAACGCTGCTGATAGGGACAATTGATAAATTTGCACGCTTGGCATGGGAAGAAAAGACAGGAGCAATTTTTGCTGAAGATGGCATTGGCTATCCACCAGAGCTGTTAATTCAAGACGAGCTGCATTTGATTTCTGGCCCGTTGGGTTCGATTAGCGGCTTATATGAAATTGCTATTGAGAAACTCTGTACGAAAAATGGCAGTCAGTCGAAAATTCTTGCATCGACAGCGACACTATGCAATGCAAGTGAACAGATTCAAGCACTATATGGCAGAAAACCTTTTCAATTTCCACCGTCGGGATTCAGTGCTGATGATTCATTTTTTGCGCGAACAGCGACAAAGGAAGAGCGGCCGGAAAGAATGTACATGGGATTTTGTGAGACAGGGGGAAGTTTGCCTGATGCAGTCGTTAGAACGTTTGGCGTTGTAAAATTCGCACTTCAATATCTGATTAAATCCGGTACTGATGAGCAGGTTGTTGATCAGTTTTGGACAAATGTTGGTTACTTTAACTCCCTTAAAGACTTGGGTTCAGCGGATACGTTAATCATTGATCGTGTCTGCGCCTATGCCGAGGGCTTGCGCAAGCATAAGTTTATAAAAGAAGCCAATGAGGTCGGAATGGAACCAATATCCAAAGAATATGAATACGGTGAACTTACGAGCAGGAAGAGTACACGTGAGATTACTGCGATACGTAATCAGCTGGATCAATGGCATTATCCAAGTACAGCTGCATTAAACTACGTACTTTCAAGCAATATGCTTTCCGTGGGTATTGACATCAATCGACTGGGGCTTATGACGGTTTATGGCCAACCAAAGGCAACAGCAGAATATATTCAGGCAACAAGTCGTGTCGGACGTTCCAATCCGGGTATGGTGATTGTGCTTCTGCACATGTTGCGTAGCAGAGACAAAAGTCACTATGAACAATTCCAAACGTATCATCAAGCGCTGAATAAAATGGTCGAGCCGACCAGCGTTATGCCGTATGCGTGCAGAACGATGGATAAGGCACTTCATGCGGTGTTTGTAATTTTGATACGCCACCAGTGCCCGGAATTTCGCTCCAATCGAGCAGCAGCCATGTTTCGACAAAACAATGCGAGCGTTCAGCGGATTAAGCAGGAGCTCATTGAAATGATAAAAGTGAGATCAGCCGAAACTGTAGAGTATGCTGAAGCGATTCTTGATGACTTTATTGAGCTGTGGCATGAAGCAGCAGTGAATCGAAGTGCGCATTTTCAATACCAACTGCTAAATAAATCGGAAAATGATACAGACGCACTGCTTATTCCTGCAGAACGCAGTGGGAATGCAATTTTTCCGCCAACAATGAATTCCATGCGCAATGTTGATACACAATCCGGTGTTTTTTTGAAGGGCAGAGATAAGTATGAGAAAATCAATTAGAAATGTAGGCAAGGAGTTAGGCGAACTGCGAACTTCGCAGCTAATAACTTCTTATGGTGTGGGGACAATAGTCGATTTCAAAGAAGAAACCGCTATTATTGGTGGAGCTGATGACTGGAAACCGGCGGATGAAGATGACCCACGAATCTTACACTGTCACAGCTTGGAAAAGGTGCTACAGCGTGCTTACTTCGTAAAGCCTAAGTATGATAAGAAAAATCGAGCAATCTATGAGAAATCGTATAGTCGTGACATTCGTGCATATCGTTTCCCTGAAATTTTGTATTGTCCAGCATGTACATATCTGTGGAAGGACAAGCAGCTTGCTGGCTTGCAGAAGGGAGAACTGCGCTGTCCAGAATGCAACCATAGATTGGTTCCTTCACGTTTTATTGTTGCATGCCGTCATGGTCATATCGACGACTTTCCGTATTCACGATGGGTTCACCGAGGTGCCGCGTGTGAAAAAAATCAGGGAGGGGAACCTGAACGATTAAAGCTGTTCAATATTAATGGGCGAACAAACTTGGGCAGCCTGATGGTATCCTGTGAACTGTGTGGAAAAACACGCAGTATGCAAGAAGCGTTCGTTCCAGGGGCATTAGCAGCCGTGTATAAATGCGCTGGCAGCCAACCGTGGTTGGAACACGACGCTGATTCGCCATGCACAGAGAATGCTGTTGCTCGAATGAGAACATCCGCTGGTGTCTATATGCCCGTAAATATTAGCGCGCTGAACATTCCACCGTGGAGTACACAGGTCAACAAAATTCTATTTCGACATCTCGATGCGATGGAAGGAAAGAGTGATGAAGCGCTGCAATCCTATATAGAACGAAAAATCCACCCGTATCTTCCGAAAATCTCAAACAAACAGATTCTGGATGCTTACCGCGTGCTGTGCACAGAACAGAACAAGCCGCATCCTGCGTCGCTCAGAGAACTATATGAGGAAGAATACCGCGCACTTTGTGAAGAAACGGAAGATGAAAATGCGGATTTCAGTTCCAGACGAATTTCTCCTCCGAAAAAGTATCATATGCTGCTGGATAGTGTCACGGCAGTTGATTGCCTGATGGAAATTGTGACAATGGTTGGATTTACACGTTTGCAAGGCTGGGATGGAGACATGAATAGCCCTTGCTTAGCACCCATTTTTTCACGAAAGCAGCAACAATGGCTTCCGGCAATTGATATGCATGGTGAGGGAATTTTTATTCGGTTAAATGAAGAGAGAGTTTCAGATTGGGAAAAGCAAAACCAGCATATCTACCAGTTAATGATGGAGCGGATTCAAGAAAACAAAATCCACTGTGAAAATGCTTCGCCAAGGTATGTGCTGCTTCATACTTTTTCGCACTTATTGATTCGTTCGCTTGCAAAAATGTGCGGTTATCAATCGGCATCACTGAAAGAAAGAATTTATTCAACATATCCCAGCGGCGAGAATATGGCAGGGATTTTAATTTACACAGCTTCTTCTGATGTGGAGGGCAGCCTTGGCGGTCTTGTTGCGCAGGCTAAATCGGAGCATTTGGAGAAGATAATTGATGACTTGCTTGATGAGGCGGAATGGTGCTCTGGCGACCCGCTTTGCATGACATCAACGGGTATCGATGGACAGGGGTTATATGGGCTTAACTATGCCGCATGCCATCAATGCACATTATTGCCTGAGACTTCTTGTGCTATGCGCAATCTTCTGCTTGACAGGGCTGCGCTGATTGGGAGGACAGAAGATGGCACGGTTGGGTTCTTTATATTATAAGGCGGGCTTTGGTATTTCAAGCGACGAGAGCATTCTCCACAAAATTCGACATTTCACCTTGCCGAATGTCTGTAAGTGTGGTAAAATACACACGACGTAACGAATTATTCCATTTCAAGCGACGTTATCGCAAGGGGGGCGCACCATGATTATTAAGTGCAAGATGTGCGGCGGGGACATTGACTTCATTCCGGGCGCGACGTACGGGACGTGCGAGTACTGCGGCAGCACGTCGACGATTCCGCAGGCGGAGGACGAGAACAAGCTGAATCGCTACAACCGCGCGAATCACTTCCGGCGGCAGTGCGAGTTCGACAAGGCGGTTGCGGCGTACGAGAAAATTCTGGAGCAGGACGACACGGATGCCGAGGCGCACTGGGGCGCGGTCATCAGCCGATTCGGCATTGAGTACGTTGAAGATCCGGCAACGCATCAGCGAATCCCAACGTGCCATCGCGTGCAGGTGGCGTCGATTCTGACGGACGAGGATTATCTCGCGGCGGTGGAGAACGCGCCGGATGAGGAGAGCCGCCGCATCTATCAGGAGGAAGCGGCGCGGATTGCAGAAATCCAGAAGGGAATTCTGGCAATTTCTGCCAACGAGAAGCCGTATGACGTGTTCATCTGCTACAAGGAGACGGACGAGAACGGTCAGCGGACGCGCGACAGCCAATGGGCGCAGGATGTCTATTATGGGCTGACCGAGCAGGGCTTGAAGGTGTTCTTCAGCCGTATCACGCTGGAGGACAAGCTTGGGCAGCAGTACGAGCCGTACATCTTCGCGGCGCTAAACAGCGCGAAGGTGATGGTCGTCGTCGGCAGCCGTCCGGAGTACTTCAACGCCGTGTGGGTGGAAAACGAGTGGAGCCGCTATCTGTCGCTGATGAAGCACGACCACAAGCGGCTGCTGATTCCGTGCTATCGGGATATGGATCCGTACGACCTGCCGGAAGAACTGTCGATGCTGCAAAGTCAGGACATGAGCAAAATCGGCTTCATGCAGGACTTGCTGCGCGGGGTGCAGAAGGTGATGAATGCGGGCAATCAGGCGAAAGCATCCGGGAAGGTTCGGCAGGTGGTGCAGACCGCCGCGGGCGGCATGACACCGGGGATTAACAGCCTGATGGAGCGCACATACCTGTTCATGGAGGACGGCGATTTTGACAGCGCGGAGGAGTATATCGAGCGTGTGCTGGATATTGATCCCAAATACGCTCCTGCCTACGCGGCGAAGGTGTGCGTTGCCTTCCGCATCCGCAAGGAATCGGGGCTGACGGATGCGCCCTTCCTGTATGAGGACAATCCCGATTGGCAGAAGGCGCTGCGCTTTGCGGACAGCAAGCAACGGGCGATTTATGCGGGCTACATCGAGAAGGTGAAGCCGCGCGTGGCAGCGCAGATTCGTGACTATGCCTTTGACTGTGCTGTTGAAATGGCGGTGAATCCCAAAGTGAACCGCGAGCAGCTTGAGCGGGAATTGGCGAGCTACAAAACCAGCTGCCAGCACTCCAATGGTCGCCGCGCGAATGGCAGCCGCCGCCGAGATGGTCAGCAGAATGCAAACGTGTTTCAGAAAATGGTAAACGACGGCGAACCCGGCGACGTTAGCGAGCAGCAGCTGAAAACGGCGGCGGAGATGTTTGTGGCGATTCGCGATTCGGAAAGCAGCGCGTGTGCGAAGAATTGCCTTGCGCTGGCGGAACAGGCACGGCAGAAGCAAATCTATGTATGGGCCAGCAAGCAGAATGCAGCCACCAATCATTTGCGGGATGCGGATTCTCTGGAGGACTGCGCCCGGCAGTTCAACCAAATCCCCGACTATAAAGATGCGAAGCGCCGTGCACAGGATTGCTTGAATGATGCAGAGGAAATCCGCGTAACAGCCTATCGTGAAGCGGTAAAGCGGATGGAAGCGACAAAGAAAATGGAAGCATCCCGAAAGATGCGGCGGTCGGGCAACCTCAGCTCTGAATGGGAAAAAACCATCAAACTGCTCAAGCACGAAGCGCTGTATGATTACCGTGACGCGAAGGAACTGCGGAAAGAGGCGGAAGCGCACTATCAGGAATGGCTGACAAAAGAAGCAAGGCGTGCACAGAAAGGCAACTCTAAGAAAAACTTTATTAAGATTTTTGTGATTGTACTAATCGTTGCGGTGGCTGCCTACTTTGCAATTGCAATTGCGCCAGATTTGATAAAAGAATTTCGTTATCAAAATGCCACTTCTCAAATGCAACAGGGACGCTATCAAAGCGCGTATGAAAAATTTTTGGAACTTCGGGGGTACAAGGATGTTGACACATTGCTGCCGACACTTGCAATAGCCGTGCGAGATGAACAATTTTCAAGCGGTAGATATGTTACCCTGGGTACATATCCACAAAGTGCAAATGGCGATGATTTGACGCCGATTGAGTGGCGTGTGCTGGCGAGAGATGGAAACAAGGCACTGCTGATTAGCCGCTATGGGCTGGACGTTCAGCCATATAATAGTGAAAAAACTGATGTTACATGGGAAACGTGCACGCTGCGTACATGGCTGAATAACACTTTTTTCAACAAAGCGTTTACGTCCGCTGAACAGGCTACAATTTTGACAACCACGGTGTATAACTTCTGGACTGAAGGCAATACAGAATGGGAAAGTGGCGGAGGAAATACTACGCAGGATAGAATATTTTTGCTAAGTTATGAAGAAGCAAATCAATATTTGCAGGTTAAATACCGGCAAGGCATTGGGGATAACAATCGAGCGTCCCGCGTAACTCCGACAGAATATGCGTTGGCGCGCGGGGCATATACTCAAGATTATAAAACACCAGAGGGCGCGGATGCCGGCTGGTGGTGGCTGCGGTCGCCGGGGCGAGAACAGCGCCATGCGGCAATTGTAAATCATAACGGTTTTCTCTTTTATAACGTTGTTAGCAGCACCTCTGGCCTTGTCCGCCCTGTCATGTGGATTAACATTGAATCAGACATTTACTTGCCTTAATTCCCCCTTTGCGGTGCTTCCCCTCACCCCCGGAAGCCGCCTTGTTTTTGTCGCATCAGGGTGCAAAATGCCCTGTAACCGCTTGAAATCAGCGCATATATGCAGTATAATCAAAATAGAATGTTTTCCTTTCACATGCGCAATTTCCAGCATGAGGAATGAGATAGAGGAGGAACTGCCGTTATGAGTAAATTCGTTATCGCCTGCCCTGTCTGCCACCAGTATGTGCAGGCTAGCACGGGCCTGTTCGCAAGCCGCCGCGTCCGCTGCGCGTGCGGCAATATCATTGATGTCAAAACCGAAAGGTTAGCCAGCCGCAAGTGCCCGTCCTGCGGCAATCAGGTCGTTTTCGACCAAGCCGACGGGGTGGATGCCCGCTGCCCGGTGTGCCAGTCGGCGCTGATGGTGGGGGAAGCCGTGTCGTTCCGCTGCCATCGGTGCGGCTGCCAGCTGAACGCGGACAGCACGGTGGATGAGGTGGACTGCCCCGTTTGCGGTGCGGTGAACGACGTACAGGCGGAGGTGAAGAAGGCGCAGGTGCGCGCGGAGGGCATTCCGGCGGTCATCCGCTATGAGGGCGACAATCAGACGATTGTGTGGAAGCACCCGCTGACGGATTTCACCACGGGAACGCAGCTGATTGTGCACGAAAGTCAGGAAGCCGTGTTCTTCCGCAACGGCGAAGCGCTGGATTCCTTTCCGGCGGGACGCTACACGCTGGAAACCGCCACGCTCCCCAAGATGAACAGCATCTACCAGCTGCCGACGCAGGGCACGCCCTTCCGCGCGGAGGTCTACTTCGTCAACCTGACGACGCAACTGGGTATCAAGTGGGGCACGCCGAGCAAAGTCGGCATGTTTGACCCGGTGACGGGCATCCATGTGGAACTGGGGGCGTCGGGCGCGTTTAACCTGCGGGTCAGCGACGCGCGGCGGCTGCTCATCCGCGTCGTCGGCACGGCAGCAGGGCTGAAGCAGGAGGAAGTCTTTAACCAGAACGGGCTGGGGTACTTCCGCACGCTCATCATGACGCAGGTGAAGGCAAATCTGGCGAAAATCATCAAGAGCAACCACATTTCCGTCCTGGAGCTGGACGAGCATCTCGACACCATCAGCCGCGGTCTGCGCGACGCCATCAACGCGGAACTGGCATCGTACGGGCTGGAAGTGCCGGAATTTTACGTCAGCAACATCGTCACGCCGGACGATGACCCGAATTTCCGCCGCATGAAGCAGCAGCACGCGGATTTGTACCTGAAAACGCGCGACGAGGAAATCCGCAAAGCCGAGGCGGAAGCCGCGTTCGAGCGCAAGGCGGTGGAGGCGCAGACGGAAGCCCGCCTGAAAACCATCACCGCGCAGGGCGATGCCGACGCAGCGCGAATCGCGGGTCAGGCGCAGGCAGACATCTACCGGATGCAGGCGGAAGCCGAGGCGCAGGAGATGCGCATGAAGGGCTACACCTACCAGCAGGAGACGAGCCGTCAGGTG
>ERZ791830.499-NODE-499-length-38957-cov-3.273970_pt1 | contig 38957 bp, 45 predicted proteins | sample MGYA00509945_ERZ791830 | MGnify/ENA primary metagenome ERZ791830 (study PRJEB30046, sample SAMN00792021) | human gut metagenome | study: EMG produced TPA metagenomics assembly of the A metagenome-wide association study of gut microbiota in type 2...
TTTAATAAATTATATATTGTGTTTTTTCTTAAAAAATAAAGAAAAAATTAAAAATTAAATTTAGGAGTACGTGATTTGAGTTTGCCCCCTGAAGAGAGCATTTAACCGTGCTCTCATTTTTTGTGCCCATTTTATAAGGGTTTGTGAGGTATCAGTATTGATAAAATAATTTTAGGTACAATTTAGGTACAAAAAAAATTTGATTTTAAGAATAGTTCATTGAAGAAAAGTGACGTAAACGGCAAAAATTCTCAATGGATTTTTAATTTTAACAATGATACGGATAAAATATAAATGATCCGTATGAACGGGAAAAAAACAATATTATTCCACAAATGGTATAAAATATATTGACATATTATTCCGAAAACGGTATAATCTATATATAGAGGTGATAACTATGCATATTAAAGATGTAAAAGATATTAGTGATGTTGCTAAAGATATTAAAGATCTAACAGAGCAAAAGAAAAATCCAACAAGAGAAGGCATGGAAAAAGTAATAAAAAGTGTTAGAGAACATTTAATATTAGAAACAGAAGTATATGAGGATACTTTGTGTGTAGCTAATAATAGTCCTAAAGTGAATATAGAGAGTATTGATAGCAATGTGTTATATGATCGATTAAACGCTTATAAAACTATATGTTTAGGTTATTTATTAAATAAGTATGGTAAAGAAGCGTTTGATGAAATCATTAGAGAATATAATTTGGAGGTGTAAAAATGAAATTTATGACAATAAAAGAAGCTAGTGAAAAATGGAATATTAGTGAAAGAAGAATAAGACAGCTTATTCAAGATGGTAGGATATTAGGTGCTGAAAAAATAGGCACTGCATGGTATATTCCAAATGATGTTGGAAAACCAGTTGATAAAAGAGTGAAAGATGAAATTGAATTTAAAATTGATCTACCAGAAAATTATTTTAAAGAAGTTGATGAAAAACTTGCTAAGCTAAATAGTAAAAGACCATTATCAAAAGAAGCAACAGAATCATTACAAAATGCTATTAATCTAGAATGGACATATAACAGTAATGGTATTGAAGGTAATACTTTAACATTAAAAGAAACTAAAGTAGTGTTGGAAGGAATTACTATTGGTGGTAAGTCTGTAAAAGAACACTTAGAAGCTATTAATCATGAAAATGCTATTAAGTATTTAGAAGAATTAACAAAAGATAAAAGCAAAATATCTGAGTGGAATATTAAAGTACTTCATCAATTGGTTTTAAAAGGTATAGATGATGACAATGCTGGTAGATATAGAAATCATAATGTAATTATAAGTGGAGCACAACATAGACCGCCAGAATACATAAAAGTTCCGGAATTAATGGAAAAATTAATGATGAACTATGATGAATGGGATAAATATCATCCAATAGTAAGAGCTGCATTGTTACATGGAGAATTAGTTAAAATTCATCCATTTATTGATGGAAATGGCAGAACATCGAGATTAATAATGAATATGGATTTAATGAGAAGTGGATATGTACCAGTTATTATTAAAAAAGATAATAGATTAAAATATTACGAAGCACTTGATAAAGCACATACAACAGGAGATTATACTGATTTTATTAAATTAGTAACGGAAGCAGAAAATGAAATGCTTGATAGATATTTAGAAGCAATATAATGAAAAAAAGGATAATAGTTGATAATTCTGTGTTATAATAGTAAACATTATCTTTATTGGCGAATAATATATAAAAGAATTATTATTTGTGCTATAATATAGATAATAGGATGGAGGCTTGTGAAATGAAGAAGAGGTATAAAAGAAATTTTATAGCTAATTTTATAATCCGATTTGATTTTGAAAAATATAATGAGATAGATGTTGAAAAAATAGCTGAAAAATTTCAGCAAGACTTTCCAATAATAGAAAAGAAAAATATTCAAGATCATCAAATTGTGATTGACGGTGCAGGAGAAAATAAGATTGGTTCTCCAAGAATAGAGCCAACTAATTTAATACATGAAATTAGTATGATTAATTCAAAACAAGATCAAAGAGTAAAGATTAGTGATATGTTTTTCACATATGAAACAACTAATTATAAAACTTTTGATGATATAAAAAAAATAATTTCTCCAATATTAGATTTTCTTGAAACAGATAACCAAGTAAAAAGATATAAAAGATTTGGAATAAGATATATAAATCTAATTAATCTTCCATGTAAAAATAAAAAGGAATTACTTGATTGGAATGATTATATCAATGAAGAATTATTAAGTTCTAATAATATATTTGGTAAAAAAGAATTATTGCAGTTAATTCATATTCATAATATTAAATCATCTTTTAATGATGACATTATATACACAGTTCAATCTGGAATGCCAAATCAAAATTTTCCAGCATCATTAATGGAGAAAAATTTCTTGATTGATATAGATGGCTATTCTAAAGTATTAATGGAAAAAAATGAAATTATAGAAATGTTTGATGATATTCATAATGAAGAAGATGAAATATTTGAAACTTGTATTAAAGATGAATTGAGGAGAATAATGAATGAATAATTATGGGTATAATCCTCCAAAAGATTCAATGGTAAAAATAGATATTAAAACATCAATTAATTCAAACTTAAACCAGCAAACAAGTAAATTTGAAAATTATAAAAAGTATATATCTCAGCAATCAACTGATACAAACTATGGAAAGGTAAAACCCAGCAGTTCAAAAACAGTAAAGGTTACAAATTGGAGTATTAAAATAAAATGAAACCTTGTAAAAAGTTTATAAAACAATCTGCAAAGGAGTTTAGAGTAGACCAAGGAGATATATATTCAAATATTTCTTTTTTTAAATGTATTTATATTTCTTCTGGAAATCTAAATTTGAATAAACTTGATTTTTCAAATGTTTTAGTTTTATCTCAAACATGTGATTTGTGTAGAGAAAGCGAAAAAGAAAATTCTATACTTTCTGTATTGGTGGTTCCATTATTCCCTTTGGAAGAATTTAAATTAGGTAAACATCTTGAAGGGTTAGGAGTGGAAACAGATTCAGTATCGACAAAAGTTATTGAACGATACAGAAAAAAAGAACATGTGAGATATAGAATAATAGACTTAGATGAAGAAGAAAAGATAAAATATCATTTAGAAGATTCTTTTGTGATAGATTTTAGATATTTCTTTACTGCTGATATAAGTCAGTTTTCAAGAAAAAAATATAAAATATCATTAAATAATTTATTTAGAGAAGATATATCTCAATCATTTTCTAATTATTTGTCTAGAATTGGATTGCCAGAAATAAAAAAATAGCTTATTCATCTTCTAAGCTATCTATAACAGAAACAACATAGTCGAGGGCAGTACTAAACATATGTGAATATGTGTTTAGTGTTTCTTCTATTTTAGTATGACCTAAGAATTTAGAAACTGTAATAATATTAGCACCTTTATAAATTAATAAGAAGGCATATGAATGTCTAAAGTCGTGTATCCTTATCTGCTTAACTCCAGCTATTTCACAATTGCGATTTTTTCTAGCTGTAATGGTACTACTTATTTGTGGAGCAATATCTCCAATTACAAAGTATGAATCATTAAATCCAAACAACACTTCAGAATCACTCTTTTTAAGCGCTTCTATGAAATAATATAACTTTTATGTTATGATTGACTAGTAGAGGTGTTTTATGGAACAGAAAATAAATGAAATAATGCATGTTATGAATAGTATTGAATATGGATTTAGGGATGAAAATAATAAAAATATAATTTATGATGAAGAAAAATGGCGTAATGAGTTTAATGATTTTTATTATTTACAGACTCCAAAAGAGTTATTGAAGTCAAAATGTGGTATTTGTTGGGATCAAGTTGAATTAGAAAGAGAACTCTTTAAGAACACTAAGTTCAAATATGAAACATATTTTATCTATTTAAATGATAATAATATGCTTCCATCACATACATTTTTAGTATATCAAAATAACAATAATTATTATTGGTTTGAACATTCATGGAATAAATATATGGGAGTTCATCAGTACAAAAGTATGAAAAAACTATATGAAGATGTGAAAAATAAATTTGTTAAAGAAAATAATTATGTAAGTAAGAATGCAACTTTTGGGATGTACTTATATGAAAAGCCAAAAAAACATATTAAATGTATGGAATTTTATGATTATGTTGTTACTGGCAAGAAAATAAATATTTAATAAAGGAGTTTAATATTTTCGTAGTTTAGAAAACTTAATTAAATGTTTACAGAAGATATATTTTAAGATATAATGATGGAGGAGGAGAGAGTTATGAAGAAAAATAAATTATTTGTAGGCGTTATATGTTTATTAGTTTTAGTTTCTATTACAGGTTGTGGAAAGAAAACAAATCTTTCAAGTAAAAAACAATCTGATAACACAGAAACAAAAACAGAGGTAAAGGCTAAGTGTTCATATTATAAATGTTTATCTAAAATGTCTTTGAGTAATACAGTAGATGAATTAAATAATATTGTTGGCATCGAAGCTAAGAGTGTTGAAACAACTGTAGAAAATATGGAAAAATATGAATATGATTTTGGAAATGACAAAAAAATAACAGTAACTTTATTTAGTGGCAAAGTGTCATCTATAACTATGGCTTATGATAAAAAAGAATTAAAAAATAGTAAAGTAACTTTAGATAATTTAGCTGATGTAAAGGCTAAAATTAATGATGGAGTAAGTTATGCTGATTTTAAGAACGCAGTTGGTGGAGTTGATGGAACTTTATATGAATTAGGTTCTTGGAATAAATATGTTTGGGTAGCAGGAGATGGAAGTAGTAATGTTACAGCATCTTTTGGTAAGGATGGAAACCTTAAATTCTTTAGTGGATTAGGTTTTAAAAGTTAAGAATAAAAAATAGAAAAGATTGCTTGTTCATAGTTGTTGTAGCAATCTTTTTTTTATTTTATTTTTTCTAGAATCTTTATTTTTCCGTTTACAAGATATTCATTTGTATTATCTGGTACTTTTTTAAAGTTTGGATGCCAATAATTAAAAGAGTTTTCATAGGCATCCTTATAGGATAAGGTTTCATCAGGTAATAGTTGCTCATTTGTTTTAAAGATATTACCAGTTACTTCTACTCTGCATAAATCATAATCTTTTGCATCCAAAGCATCAATCCAATAAGAGACACCTTTTTCGTCTGTTAAATAAATACTATGTAATCTACTTGGTAGAAAATTAAAGTTATTTTTTCTATAATTTTCAAGAGCTGTTTCTCTTTTAAACATGTTGGAAAAATATGAAGTTTGGTAGGCGATTTGTAAAATTTTTTGGAACTCTTGTCTATTTATTTGAGTTTTACTACTTAGTAATGTTAATAAATAGTCATGAAAGTTTAGTAAAATTTTATTTTGATCTTCTTCTATAATCATACTTGTTGTAAAATCATTATATCTTTTTGACATAATACTTTTGAAGTTTTCGCTAACAGTTATTTCTCTATATGGTTTCCACAATTTATCGTAATTATTATGCTTATGAATATGGTATAATTCCATTTTGTTGGCCATATTTATTCACCCCTTTGATTGCTACATATGATAACACTAAATAACTGAAAAAGCAATAATAACTTGTTAGTAGAAAATGATAGTGTTATAATATTTGCCAAAGTGGTGATAGTATGTTTTATGATGAAAATCTTATTGATAGTTATATAAATAAAAGTCCAATATTAAATAGAAAAAGATTAGAAAATGATCCTAATTTTATGTTAAATGTCATAAAGAAAACAAATGATAAAATGTTTTATTATTTTTGCTCAAATAGTGTAAAACATGATTATAATTTTGTTTCATATTTACTTAATCATTTTTCAAATAGTGTTATGTTTTGTGATGAAGTTTTACGAAGTTATATAGTTGATGAAATAGATGTTTTTGAATTAAAACACGAGATATTTTATATCTATGATCAAATTACTTTTGGTAAATATTCTAATCTAAAAAGAATTTATAATAATTTTTTGAATATTATTTATAAATATGAAAAATTAGTGATTGAAGATGCAACAAAAGATGAAGAAATGGCTACTATGAGTAATGAAATTGGTCTTGGGTTTGTTTTTATACTTAGTGAATATACAAAAAAAACTGAACAGATGTTTTTTGCAAGAAAAATGCTTAAAGATATTTTTTCCTTTGATGTTATTAATGATATAGTGAAGAATGTACACTCTAAATTTCGAAGAAAAGATGATTTTTTAGAGTATGGTATTAATCATTTCATTATTGATTTTATTCAGAAATATGATATATATTTAGCTGATTTTGTTCAGTGTAATATTAATTTACTTACTGACGTAAAAAAACAAATTAACATGTCAATGACAAGTGATTTTGTTAATAATGATTTGTCACTTCAATCTAATAGTATTTTAGATGAAAAAACTGATATATATGAAATGAAGAGAAAAAATATTGTTATGACTAAGAAAAAAGTGTAAAGTATAAATAAATAGTTGAAAAGAGTGGAAAAACACTTTTTTTTTGGTATAATTTTATTGTTGCTGAAGTAAAATTTAGAGGAATTCTAGGAGATGATGATATGGAAATTATTAAAGCAATTTTATTCGGTATAGTTGAAGGAATAACAGAATGGTTACCTATTTCTTCTACTGGACATATGATACTTTTAAATGAATTTATTAATTTGAATGTTAGTAAGGATTTTTATAGTTTGTTTGAAGTAGTTATTCAGTTAGGTGCTATTATGGCTGTTGTTGTTATGTATTTTAAAACTATATGGCCATTTGGTTTTGGCAAAACAAAAAAAGAGACAAAAGAAACATTTAATTTATGGGGCAAAATATTAGTAGCATGTGTTCCTGCCGCTATTATTGGAATATTATTAGACGATTGGTTAGATGCTCATTTATATAATAGTATTGTAGTTTCTTTAATGTTAATAATCTATGGTATTATATTTATAGTAGTTGAATCTAAAAATATGGGAAAAGGAAAAACTGAAAATTTAAATGATATTACTTATAAACAAGCTTTAGGCGTAGGGGTATTTCAATTGTTATCTTTAATACCTGGTACTAGTAGAAGTGGTGCTACTATAATTGGAGGTTTAATTCTTGGGTTAAAGAGAAGTGTTGCGGCACAATTTACATTTTTCTTAGCTATTCCTGTTATGTTTGGAGCATCTTTATTGAAACTTTTAAAATATATTATGAAAGTAGGCGTAGCTTTTCAAGCTGGAGAGTTAGCACTTCTTGGAATTGGGTGTCTTGTTGCTTTTATAGTTAGTATTTTAGTAATTAAGTTCTTGATGAATTATATTAGAAAACATGATTTCAAAGTATTTGGATATTATAGAATAGTATTAGGAATAATTGTGTTGTTATATTTTTTCATTATAAAATAGTAGAAATACTATTTTTTTATGTTATTTATGATGTATAATTATGATGGTGATATCATGAGAAAATACTTATATGATTACATAGAAAATATAGATAGAAAAATAAGAGATGGTAAGATAGACGATAAGTGTATTAATGAACACCTAATAAAGATAAGTTTTTTTCAACATGAGAGATTTATTCATTTAGTAGTTACTTTATTTTATGTACTTATGATGCTAATATTTTTTGCTTTAGGGAATGTTTTTATAGGATTTTTAATAATAGGTTTTATATTAATGATATTTGTTATATTTTATATAATTCATTATTTTAAATTAGAGAATGGTGTGCAGTATTTATATAAGCAATATGATAAAATGAATAAAAATTAGTATTAGATAAATAATATTGGTGGAGGAAAATTATGAAAGAAATAGTTAATAAATTAATTAGTTTAAATAAAACGATTAGTACAATGGAATCTTGTACAGGTGGCGCTGTTAGTAATAGTATTACAAATGTTGATGGGGCAAGTGAAGCATTTAAGTTTGGAGCTGTTACATATAGTAATTTTTTTAAGGAAAAGATGGGTGTTTCTAAAGAGGTAATAGATAAGTATAGTGTTTATAGTATGGAGACAGCTCAGGAGATGAGTAAAAATATTTCTTTATTTACTGATTCCAATTATGGAGTTGGTGTAACAGGTAAGCTAAATAGAGTTGATAAGAATAATAAATTTGGTGATGATAACTTAGTTTATATTAGTATTTATGATAAAGATACCGATAAATATTATAATTTTACCTATAGAGCATTATTGAAGACGAGACATGAAAATAAGGATAAGATAGTAGAAGAAATAGTAAAAAAATTATCAGAAATTTTGAAAATTTAGTATTATGTTATAATAATTTTTGGTTTGGGAGAAGTATATGACAAGTGAAAATGAAAGATTATTAAAGAATATTAAGGAAGAAAAAACTGTAAATCAAATTTCTTTAGATATGAATATAAGTAATAAAAAAATATTCCAAAGAATTAAGAACTTATCTGTTAATGGATATTCATTTTCTAGACAGTATTATTATAATGGAGATATAAAATATATCTTAAACAAGTCTTTTAATGATGATGATTTGACTAATAGAATAATTATGGATAATGAGAAGAATATTTTTCAGGCTTTAGTAGTGTCTGATTTACATTTAGGTTCTTGTTTAGAAAGACTTGATTGTCTTAACTTAATGTATGATTATTGTATAAAAAATGATATTCATATAATAATTAATGCAGGTGATTTGATTAATGGTATGTTTGGATGTCCTAATAATATTTGTAGTTATGAGGAACAGGCAAGATATCTTCTTAAAAATTATCCATTTGATAAAAATATTTTAAATTTTGTCACTTTAGGTAATCATGATGCTGATTCTCTTTTCTCATCAGGATTGGATTTAGTCAAGATTCTATATTATAATAGGCATGATATTGTTCCTTTGGGATATGTTTCTGGAAAAATAGATATTAAGGGTGAAAGTATACTTATTAAACATAGAATTAAATCGCAACAATCTAATAACAGTAATTTAGAAAATGATTCTTCCTTTTTAACACTTAATGGTCATTTGCATAAATTTAGTGTTTCAAATACGGGTAATTTAAATATTTATGTTCCCTCATTAAGTGATATTGTTCTCGAAAATGCTAGTAATACCATTCCCAGTTTTCTAAAGCTTCAAATAACTTTCTCTGGACATAGGGCTTCTTTAGTTGATGTGGAACAATTAATTGTTTCAAATAATAAAATTAGCGTGATAGGAGATACAACTTTATATGTTTCTACTAAAACTAAGAGTGAAAATACAAAGCAAAGTAATAAACAGAGTAATTCTAATCCCCCTCGTAATAAGACTTTAGAAAGGGTAAAAAATAAATATATTGGTAAACATTGAAAGTTTATCTTTTTTTGTGTACAATTATAGTAATAATAGGAGGTATTTATATGCAGTGTGTGAAAATAACTGGTGCAAAGAAGTTAAAAGTAGAAGAAATGGAAATGCCAGAGAGAAGTAGAAGTGATGTAATCATTAAAGTTAATTCGTGTGGTATTTGTGGTTCTGATATTCATTATTTTGTTAGTGGTGAGCCTAAGGGATTAGTAATGGGACATGAATTTGCTGGTGAAGTTTTAGATCCAGGAGATAGAAATGACTTAAAGATAGGACAAAGGGTTACAGGATTACCTATTTCTCCTTGTCTTAAATGTGATGCTTGTAAGAGTGGTAATCCACAATACTGTCGTTCAACATGGACTGATGCTTTAGGGCTTTCTTTAACAAGACCTGGAGCATATAGTGAATATATTAAGTGTCGTGGTGATATGGTACGTAAAATTCCTGATAGTATTAGTGATGATGAAGCAGCAATGGTTGAACCCTCTGCTGTTAGCTTACACGCTATTAATTTAGCGGATATCAAAGTAGGTAATAGTGTCTTAATAATAGGTGGCGGAATCATTGGACTTATGGCTAGTGAATTTGCAAAATTAAATGGTGCGAGTAACGTTGCTTTACTTGAAACAAATGAAAAGAGAGGTAAAAAATCTTTAAAATTTGGTAAAGTAGATAAATTTTATGATGCAAAAGACCCTAAAGTTATTCCTTCATTGGTACAAAAAAATGGCGGTTTTGATGTTGTAATTGAATGTTGTGGTTCTAGTGCTGCAGTTAGTGAGGCTATTATGGCTGTAAAACCAGGAGGTACAATAGTTCTTGTTGGTGTATCTATGGAACCTATTAGTATTCCTAGCGTTATGTCAGTTATGGGTGAAGTAAAAATGCAAGGAGCTATTGCTTATACGGAAAATGAATTTGATACGTGTATAGATTTAATTTCACAAAAAATAATTAATGTAGTTAAATATATAGATGATAAAGTTCCATTAAGTGAAGCTCAACATTCTTTCGAGAGACTTACAAGCGGTACAGATGATGCAATTAAAATAATTTTAAAACCACAAAAAACTATTAGTGAGTAACTAATAGTTTTTGTTTGATAAGTTTTTGTTGTTTGGTGTTATCCTTTGTTTATGATAATTAAAAATGTATAAAAATATAAATTAAATGTTACAGTCGGATAATGAAGTGTTATAATAAAATCTATAGGAGGTAATTATGAAGTATAATCCATTTATAAGATTGCTATGTAGCATTCCTATAATCTTGGTATTTTTATATTTTATACCATTTGTTGGCGTTTGTCTTATTTTATTAAGATACTTTTTATATAGTGAAAAGAAAAAAATTTTAGTACCAATTATTTTAATGTTAGTAGGAGCTTTGATACTTATACCAGGATGTTTATTGGAATTAGCTAAAATGACTAATTTTAATATACCTTCAAAAATTACTAGTATATTTACTGATAGTTTTTATAGTGTTAATCTTATAAATTATAGTAAAAACTTATTTATAGTAGGAATTATATTTCTATTTTTAATAGCTATTTTTAGAGGAATTTTTGATAGGACTCAGGCTTATTTGAAATCATACATTCAGAAAGAAGAAAAAGTTAATAGAGAAATTTCTTCTAAAAATGATTTGATAATGAAAGAAAAGATAGAGGCTGCTAAAAATATGACAGTTGTGTATTGTCCACATTGTGGTGCAGATAATATATTAACTACAAATGTTGGCACTTGTAAGTATTGTCGAAGTAGGTTAGAAGTTAAAAAGAAAAATTAATTGTAGTTATCTCCTGATGTACTTATTAATTTATGAAAATGAAGAAAGGATAATCAAAGTTATAATTGATTGTGAGGGATTAAAATGGAATACACAAAAGAAGTAGAAAACATGTGTTATGTTAACAAGGGTACTGATCATGGTCCAGCACCTATACCTGAAGAGGGAAAATGGATTCAAGCAAAAGAAATAAGAGATATTTCTGGTCTTACTCATGGTATTGGATGGTGTGCACCTCAACAGGGAGCGTGTAAGTTAACATTAAATATAAAAAATGGAATAATTGAAGAAGCTTTAGTGGAAACTGTAGGTTGTTCAGGAATGACCCATAGTGCTGCGATGGCTGGAGAAATATTAATTGGAAAAACAATTCTTGAAGCACTTAATACTGATTTGGTATGTGACGCTATTAATACAGCTATGAGAGAGTTATTTTTACAAATAGTCTATGGAAGAAGTCAATCTGCTTTTTCTGATGGTGGTCTTTCTATTGGAGCTGGTATGGAAGATTTAGGAAAAGGAAAGTGTAGTCAAGTTGGAACAATCTATTCTACTAAGAAAAAAGGACCAAGATATTTAAATTTAACTGAAGGATACATTTTAGAAATGGGTCTTGATAAAGATGATAATATTATTGGTTATAAATATTGTAATACTGGTAAAATGATGGAAAATATTAAAAAGGGTATGGATCCAATGGAATCTATAGAAAAGTCTTGTGGAACTTATGGTAGATTTGATGAAGCCGTTAAAAAGATAGATCCACGTGAGGAATAGGAGAGTATTATGTTTGAAAATTATGAACAAAGAATAGATGGAATTAATAAAGTTTTAAAAAAGTATGATATTTCTTCATTAGAAGAGGCAAAACAGATTTGTGATGATGCAGGTATTGATGTTTATAACATGGTAAAAGATGTACAGAGAATATGCTTTGAGGATGCTTGCTGGGCATATATTTTGGGAGCTAGTATAGCCTTAAAGAAGAAGGATATGGAAGCGCGTGATGCAGCAAAATCTATTGGAGAAGGATTACAAGCCTTTTGTATTCCTGGTAGTGTTGCGAGTGACAGAAAAGTTGGACTTGGTCATGGTAATTTAGCATCTATGCTTTTGTCTGAAGATACTGATTGTTTTGCTTTCTTGGCAGGACACGAGTCTTTTGCTGCTGCAGAAGGTGCTATCGGTATAGCTAATAATGCTAACAAAGTAAGAAAAAAACCACTTAGAGTAATTTTAAATGGTCTTGGTAAGGATGCGGCTAAAATTATTTCTAGAATTAATGGATTTACTTATGTTCAAACTAAATTTGATTATTACACTGGTGAATTAAAAATTGTTGAAGAAATTCCTTATTCTGATGGAGCTAGATCTAAAGTAAAATGCTATGGAGCTGATGATGTTAGAGAAGGTGTTGCGATTATGCACCATGAAAACGTTGATGTTTCAATTACGGGTAATTCCACTAATCCGACAAGATTCCAACATCCTGTTGCTGGAACTTATAAAAAAGAAAGAATTGAATTAAATAAACCATATTTTTCTGTTGCATCAGGTGGTGGAACTGGTCGTACATTACATCCTGATAATATGGCTGCAGGACCTGCTAGTTATGGTATGACAGATACAATGGGTAGAATGCATTCTGATGCTCAATTTGCTGGTTCAAGTAGTGTTCCTGCTCATGTAGAAATGATGGGATTTATTGGTATGGGTAATAACCCAATGGTAGGTGCAACCGTTTCAATAGCTGTTGCTGTTAGTAAAAGCTTAAATAAATAAATTATTAAGAAATCATAATTTAATTTATGATTTTTTATGTGTAAAAAAATAAAAAATGATGTTGGCAAAATTATATTTGCTAGTTATAATAAGTGTCATAACAGTCATTTTTAAGGAGTAGAAGATGTTTAGAGATAAAAAGATATTAATGAGTAAGATTAGGGTTGGTATTTTAACAAAAAATGCTACATTTGAGGCTAGTAATATAATGTATGATGGAAAAGCTGTAGATGGTTTAAATTATAGAGTTTATAAGACTAATGAACTAAGATATGTAAGAGGAATTATCTTTTTAGTTAATAAAGATAGAAGAGCAATTGACTTAATTAGTGATAAAGAAGAGGAGTATCCTATTATGAATCTTACACCTAATTTATTTGATGAAAGTGTAAGATCAGATAATTATGTAGTTACGGAAAATTATTTTATTGAACCATTATTACAATTAAGTAATTTTCCAGTAGAATTACAACTTGATCAATTAAAACAATTAAAGGCTATACTAACAGATAGAGAAAGATTAGCAAAAATAATTAATAAAGATAAGTTTATCCAATTAAGAAATTTACTTTTAAAGAATCAGTTACTTGGTTATACAAAAGATGATGCTAAAATATTACAACAAAGAATTTTAAAAAAATAGAAAGATAGATAAATATTGCAAAAAAGATTAAAATGTGATATAATCATAGGCATTAAATGAGGGAGATTTATATGTTGGATTTAGAAGATGAAATAAAAGTGCTTAATTTTTCACCAAGTGTGAATGCTGCGCTATTAAATAAAAAAGTGTTTTTTGTGAAGGATGTTTTAGCTTTAGACAGATCTTTATTAGGATTTAGTAAAACTTTATCAAAAGAAGTAATAGATAAAGTTCATGCTGCAGGTTATAAGTTTTTTTATGAATATGAACCTAGCGAATTTATGGCTTTACAAGCAGAATTAGATGAGAAAGTTAATAATAGAGAAGTTATATATATTGATAACGTTACTATATATGATGTGGGATTTAATGAGGGAATAGTTCATGCTCTAGAAAGAGCGGGAGTAAAAAATTTATATGATCTTTCACAAATGAATTTTTATCAATTGCAACGTATTAGAAATTTAGGTGCTTCTTCATTGGAAAAAGTTATAAATAGAATACATAGTTATGGTATTTTACTTAAGAATGAAAGTATAAAGAATAGAAAACAAATAATAAAAGTAGGTAATGGTGAAGAGTTATTTCAATCTCAAATTAATAACATTGAAATTAAAAACCATGATTTAAATGAAGCAATTAATTATAAGAAGAGTTTATTAGAAAGATATATGAATTTAAAAAAAGAGAATGATAAATTAAATGAAGTAAATGCACAATTAAATCAAAAAATGATTGCAGTATTATTAGAAGAGATGTCTACATATGTTAATGAAGATGAAGGATTGAAAAAATATCATAATCTTAAAAAGAAATAGTTGCTGGTGATTAGGATGAAGAATAATAAGGTAGATAGAGTATTAAATAGTATAAGTATAAGTGAGTTAGAAAAAGCAATAAAGTTTCTTGAAGAAGCAAATAAAGAATTGGCACAACAAATTAATTATAAGAAAAAAATAGTTAATGCAGTAGATAAAAAATAGTTATTAAATATCTTTGATATATGTTATGATAATATATGTTAAAGGTATTTTTTTTGGAGGAATTATGCAGAAAGTAAATGGGTTTATAAATAAAAATTTGAATTTAATAATAACTATTTTTATTATCATACAACCAATATTAGATTTAGTTGTATCATTATCTTTAAATGTTTTTCATGTGGGATTAAATTTAGGGATGATTGTAAGAATGTTTTTTTTAGTCTTTATGAGTTATGTTGTTTTTTTTATAAAAGGGAAAAGAAAATATTTACTTGTCTACTTTTTTATTTTGTTGTTTTATAGTTTAGGATATTTTTTGTCGTTGGATAGTAATTATTTCATGTCTAATTTACATGGACTATTAAGAACATTTTATTTTCCTTTAATGTTAATACTTTTCTTAAATATTAAAGATATTAAGATCGATAATAAAATTTTGGTTATGACAATGTTTATCTATATTATTTTAATTTTTATAGCTGTTGTTACTAATACTGGTTTTAATAGTTATGATATTGCAAAAAAGGGAAGTTTGGGTTGGTTTAATTCTACTAATGAGATTAGTGGTATTATAAGTATTCTTCTTCCTATTACAGTTGCTCAGTTTATGAATAAGAAAAATATAGTTATTAAGGTAGTTTTATCTTTAATTTTTATCTTTGTAATTGGAGAAATTGGAACAAAAACACCAGTACTTTCTTTGTTAATAACTTTTTTAGTGAGTTTTATATATTTCATGATAAGAAGTTTGAAAAAGAAAAATTATAAAATTTTTGCAGGTCTACTTATTATTCTTACCTCTGTTACAGTTACTTCATTTTTAGTTGTTCCTAAAACCAATTTTTATAAAAATATAATGATTCATGTAAAGTATTTAAAGTTAGATAGTGTAGATGATATTTTCGAAAATGACTATGTTTTTGATCATTTTATATTTAGTCAACGTATTACTTTCTTAAAAAATACATCTAATAGGTATGATAAAGCTTCTTTAAAAAATAAGCTTTTTGGAATTGGTTATGTCAATAAAAATGGTAAGGAGTATAAGGCTATAGAAATGGATTATTATGATGTTTTCTATAATCATGGTATTTTGGGTTTTATTGTTTATTTTAGTGTATATATATATTCTCTTTATTTAGTCTTTAAAAATTTAGTTAAGAAAATTGATTTTAAACAATTGATGGAATATTTAAGCCTTATTTTGGTACTTATTTTGTCTCTACATTCGGGTCATATTATAACAACTCCAGCAGTTTGTATTTATGTTGTTATTATTTTAAAGAAACTTATAAATAATAAAGCTAATTTTATGAATGAATAGATTAGTTTTGTTTACATTTTTGAACTTTACGAGTATAATGTTAGTGAGTAGAGTGTTTTACTTTTAGTTCTTTTTTTATAAAAAATTATATAGGAGGTAGGATATGAAGGTAGTTATTTCTGCGGGAGGAACTGGTGGTCATATTTATCCAGCACTTGCTATAATCAATAAGATTAAAGACATAGAACCTAATAGTAGTTTTTTGTATATTGGTACTACAGATAGAATGGAAAAAGATATAATTCCTGAACTTGGTATTCCTTATGTAGGAATAGAAATGAAGGGTATTAATAGAAAAAAAATATTAGATAATGTTAAAGTTTTGTTGATGTATAGAAAAGCTATTAAGAAGGCCAAAGAAGAAATAAAAAAATTTAAGCCTGATGTTGTTTTAGGTGTAGGCGGCTATATTACGGCACCTGTTATTATTGCTGCTCATCAGGCGGGTTATAAGACTGTGATCCATGAGCAAAACTCAATACCAGGAGTTTCTAATAAACATTTGGAAAAATATGTTGATAAGATATTGGTCTCTCTTCCTAAAACGATAGATTATTTTAATAAAGCAAAGACAGTTTATACAGGAAATCCTAGAAGTGAAGAAATTGCTACTATCAGTCCTGTTAATAAATGTGAACTAGGGTTAACACCATCTAAAAAGTTAGTCGTTATAGTTATGGGGTCTTTAGGAAGTGCAACTATAAATCAAAAAGAGTTAGAAATAGTACCAGCATTTAAGGATAAAAAGTATGAAGTTTTGCTTGTAACAGGAGAACGTTATTTTGCGGATTATAAAAATATTGATGTTCCGAGTAATGTAAAGGTTGTTCCATTCCTTAAAAATTTTACTAATGTGTTAAAGAAGACGGATTTGATTGTTTCACGAGCAGGAGCTTCTACTATTGCTGAGGTTACGGCTATAGGTTTACCATCTATATTGGTACCTTCTCCTTATGTGACAAATAATCACCAATTTAAAAATGCACAAGAATTAGAGCAGGCTGGAGCAAGTCTTATTTTAGAAGAAAAAGATTTTTCTAAGGAAAGGTTAATACCATTAATTGATGAAGTCTTAAATGATGATGAAAAATATAAAAAGATGGTTCAATGTACCAAAAAATTAGGAGTTTGTGATAGTGCAACTAGGGTATATAATGAAATCAAAAAAGTAGTAGAGGGCAGATAAAATGGATGTTTTTTTAAAGGAAGTTAAGGATCAAAACATTGGTAAGATTGAAGAAGATGTATTTTTATCTAAATACACGACTTATAAAGTTGGCGGGCTTGCTAAATGTGTTATTTATCCCAAGGATATTTCAAAGTTGGTTCAACTTATAAAATTAATAAAGAAGTATAATGTTAAGTATAAAGTTATTGGTAATGGATCTAATCTTTTGTTTAGTGATAAGAGATTTGATGGAGTTATTATAAAACTTAATAATCTTGATAAATTAGAGATAGTTGGTAATAAAATGATAGTGGGGGCAGGGTATTCTTTAATGAAACTTAGTTTAGTAGCAATGAAGAATTCTCTTACTGGACTTGAATTTGCTGCAGGTATTCCTGGTACCGTAGGTGGCGCTATATTCATGAATGCCGGTGCTTATAAGAGTGATATGGGATATGTGGTAAAGGGAGTTAAGGTTTTAACTGATGAGTTAGAAATTATTAATTTAACTAATAAAGAAATGGATTTTCATTATCGTAGCTCTTTTTTACAAACTCATCCTAATTATATTTGTTTGGAAGCAATTATTTCCCTTTCAAAAGGAGAAAAGAGTGCTATTGAAAAAGTCATGAAAGATAGGAAAAAAAGAAGACTTGAGTCACAACCTTTGGAATATCCAAGTGCAGGTAGTGTTTTTAGAAATCCGTCTGTTGACATGCCTTCTGGCAAGATTATAGAAGAATTAGGTTTAAAAGGATTAACTAAAGGTGGTGCTCAAGTAAGTTTAAAACATGCTAATTTTATTATTAATACCGGTGGAGCTAGTGCTGATGATATAAAAGAATTAATTATGTATGTAAAAAAATCAGTTAAGGATAATAAGAATATTGATTTAAAAGTAGAACAAGAATTTGTAAATTGGGAGTAGAATAGGGTATGACGAAAAAAATAGTCAAAAGAAAAAAACTAAGAGTATTTAGACTATTATTATTGTTATTTGTAATAGCAATAATATCTTTTTTCGTTTATTTATATGTTACGACTAATACGCAGAATATAATTATAAAGGGAAATAATTATATAAGTGATGAAGAAGTACTTCAAGAAACTGATCTTAAAAATTATCCTAGTTTTATTCTAACTATGCCTTCTAAAATTCAAAAAAAATTAGCAAAAAATGAATATATTAAAAGTGTTAAAGTAAGGAGAAAATTCTATCATACTTTTGAAATAACTATTAAGGAATATGATGTTTTATTTAAAAATGATACACTTAATAAGTATGTGTTAGATAATAAAAAAGAAATTATGAGTGATTTAGAATTTAGAGTGCCAAGACTAGTTAATTATACTCCTGATAAAAAATATAGTAGTCTTATCGAAAATATGAAAAGTGTTGATAAGAGTATTTTGGGAAAAATATCAGAAATTAGTTATCAACCTAATGAGTTTGATAAAGATAGATTTTTATTATTAATGGATGATGGAAATAGTGTTTATCTTACATTGACTAAATTTGAAATGATAAATTATTATAATGAAGTGTTAGGACAGTTAGAAGGAAGACGTGGTATTTTATATTTAGATAGTGGTAATCACTTTAAGATCATGGAATAAAGATTATGAAAAATGTAAAAAAAATATTATTTTATTTAACAATATTTATATTAATTATTTTATGGCAATTATTATCTGGAAAAACAACGTATGACTATTTCTGGAGTTATGGTTTTAGTCTTAAACTGGCTAATGGATTAGTGGCTTATCGTGATTTTAATATGGTTACAACACCATTTACGCAGATGCTGTTTGCTCTTTTTTTATTTATATTTGGAAAAGGAATTCATATTTATATAATATTTTATTCTTTGATTTTAACTTTAATTTGCTATTTATTAGATGTGTTATATGGTAAAAAGGGTCTTGTAGTTGTGGCTTTAATGTTTATTTCACCTAATATTTTACCAATCTTTATGTCATCATGTAATTATAACTTTTTATTGCTTCTTTTGTTGCTTATACTTATTTTGTGTGAAAGGAAGGACGTTAATCCTTTAATTATTGGAATAGTACTGGGTTTAAGTTTTTTTACAAAACAAAATATTGGTATTGTATTTATTCTTGTTGATCTTATTTACTCATTTAGAAAGAAAACATTTTTAAAAAAGTTAGTAGGAATATTTATAGTGTTTTTAATATTTTTTGCTTACTTTATTTTAACAAATTCGTTATATGATTTTTTTGATCAATGCTTTTTTGGATTAGTAAATTTTGAAAAAGAAAATAATTATCATCGAGGAATTTATTTTTATTTGACTTTGATAATATTTGGTGTTTCAATTGTTTATGTTATAAAAAATAAAAGTTTGGAACGCTTTTTATTATTAGCTTATATGTTCATTGCACTTCCACTTTATGATTGTGCTCATTTTTTACTTTCCTTTTATGCTTTTGTATTATTATTTGAAGAACGACGCTTTAAGATATTTAGTAAAGTATCTATTCAAATGATTATTCTTGTTTTTCAATTTATTTTACTTGGAAATATAGTTATAACAAATTTTAAAGAAGAAGCTATCTATCCCAATAATATTAAATATTTAAATTACTTTTATCAACCAAAAGAAGTTATGCAAAAGAATAATCAATTAGCGTCATATTTAAAAAAATATAATACTTCTAATATTGTTATTTTTGATACTAATTCGATGTATTATAAACTAACTAATGATTATAGAAGTTATAAATATTTAGATTTATTAAATAATGGTAATTTTGGTCATTTAGGTAGTATTAATCCAATTAAGGAAATGAGGCAATTAGATAAAAATACTATTTACGTTTTTAATCCAAAATTATATAATGAATATGATAAATATTCTAGAAGTCAATTAGATGTTTATACTCTTGAATATTTTTTACAACATTATAAAAAAGTAGATAGTATTTTGGATTTTGATATTTATATGTCAAGAAGTGAGCTTTAGAGGTGATAAAATGAAGTCTAGTAAAAGTAATGAAGTGAAGCAAAGAGATATGTCAAAGGAGTTTGTAAAAAAAGCCTTGAAATTGTTGCATATTAAAGTAAGTGAGAAAACGGAAAATTTATTTGTACAAATATTTAAATTTGCAATTGTTGGAGTAGTAGCAACTGTTATTGATTTCTTATTTCTTTATATATTTAAAGAATTCTTTAAATTAAATACAATAGTTTCTAATACTTTATCGTTTTTGATTTCGGTAATTTATAATTATATTGCTAGTGTCAAATGGGTTTTTGATGTTAATAAGAAAAAAGATGCTAAAAAACAATTTGTAATGTTTATGATTTTTAGCGCTTTGGGGCTTCTTTTGAATGATTTAATTATGTTTTTATGTGTTGATAAATTAAATATCTATTATATGTTAGCTAAAGTAATTGCGACTATGATAGTAATGGTATTTAATTTTATTACTAGAAAAATGTTTTTAGAGTAGGATGTAATCATAATATTTAATAGGGTGATATATAATGTCTAAGAATAAATATATTCTTCCTTTTAAGGGAGAGTGGTATATAGAATTTGGAGGGGTTACGAAAAAAACTTCTCATTCTTGGGATATAATTTCGCAACGTTATGCTTATGACTTTGAAATAAGAAAAGAGGATAAACCTTATTTTGGAGATTATCATGAGTGTAATAACTTTTATAGTTATAAACAAGAAATTGTTTGTCCCTGTGATGGTGTAGTTGTTGATTTAGTTAATGAATATGATGACACTAGAATTGTTGATGGTAGGAAGGCTATCTGCGATTGTAAAGATGTGAGAGGTAATTACATTTTAATAAAACATGAACATAATGAGTATAGTTTAATTTGTCATGTTCTTTTGAATAGTTTTAAATGTATAATTGGTGACTTTTTACGTGCTGGGGATGTTATTGGTTTAGTAGGAAACTCAGGTAATACTATGGGGCCACATATTCATTATCAGGTACAAGCGGGATATGACTTTTCTACAGCAAGTGGTTTACCAATAAAATTTAAAAACTATAAAATAACAAATAAAAAAATACAAAGAAAATACCTAAGTTGTGGAATGTATGTTAAAACTTGTTAATCTAGAACCCAAAATTAACTAATGGTTATCTAAAAGGATAATCTTTTGTTTTATATTAAACTTATTCTTTTATTTTTAAATTCTTTATAGTATAATTTATATGTAGAGTAGGATGGAAAGGAAGAGATGGAGCTTTGAAGAAGATTTATGCAGGTATTGATATAGGTACTGACAGTGTTAAAATCATCGTGTTAGAAAAAATTAAGGGTGAGTTTCATCTTTTAGCTTCAAGTAAGGTTAAATCTAGAGGAATTAAAAGAAGTGAAGTAGTTGATGTTAGGGAACTTAGTAATTCTGTTAAAATGGCTGTTGATGAAATAGAAGAAAAACTTGATATTAAGTTGAAAAAGATTGTTGCTTGTGTTTCTACTAAGAATTGTATTTTTAATATTGTAAGTGGTAAGAGAGATGTTATTGATCCCAATTGTATTACTGGTGAAGATATTAGTGAAGTTTTTAGAGATGCCATTATGGGACAAGTTAATCAAGATTATGAATTAGTTACAGCTATGCCAATAACTTTCAAGATAGATGGAAATCTTAATGTTAAAGATCCTAAGGGAAGATGTGGTAAAGTACTAGAAACAAAATTAGTAATTACTGAGACTCCCAAAGAGCAACTCTATAAGTTTTTAGCCGTGTTAGATTTATGTGGACTAGAGGTAGTTGATATAGCGTTTGGTACGACAGGAGATTACTTTGCGGTTAGAAATGATAGCTTAGATAATCAAGTTGGGGCTATCATAAATATAGGTGAAGATACTACGAATGTTTCTGTATACAATAAAGGTATTATGATTAAAAATAGTGTTATAAATGTTGGTAGTTATTATGTTGATCATGATTTATCATATATTTATAATATTAGTATGGAAGATGCTAGAGATTTAAAAGAAAATTTTGTCATTGCCGCAAGTAGATATGCTGATGCAAACGATAAGATTGAACTTAAAACAACAGGTGGTACAAAGTATAATGTTACACAACTTGATGTTTCAAAAGTAGTAGAGGCTAGAATAGAAGAAATATTAAAAGTTTCTAAAAAAGAAATAAAAAACTTAACAAATAGAAAAATAAGTTATATAATCGTAGTAGGTGGACTAAGCGAAATTGCAGGATTTAGTTATGTTTTAGATAGTGTTTTTGGTAATTTAGCTTATGTTTATAATAATAATAAGATAGGTATTAGAAATAATAGCTATACTAGTGTATTTGGACTATTAAAGTATTTTGATAATAAACTTACTCTTCGAGATACAGAGTGTAATATGTTCGAGTTAGAAGATCTAAAAAAAATAATTACAGTAAAAAGTAGGAATGATTCTGTATTAAATAGGATGCTTGGTAGCTTTTTACAAAATAAGGAGGATAAGGTATGATAGGCGAACTAGAGATGGATCAGTTAGCAAAAATTAAAGTTATAGGATTAGGTGGCGGTGGAGGAAATGCCGTTAATAGAATGGTTGAGTCTGGAGTTAAAGGTGTTGAGTTCATTGTTGCTAATACTGATTTACAGGTATTAAAAAATTCTAAGGCAGATGTAAAGATTCAAATAGGGGCTAATCTTACAGATGGACTTGGTGCTGGAGCAAAACCAGAAATAGGAAAAGAGGCTGCTCTTGAGTCTAAAAAAGAATTAGAAGATTCATTATCTGGAGCCGATATGGTTTTTATTACTTGTGGTATGGGTGGTGGAACCGGTACTGGTGCGGCTCCTGTAGTTGCTGAAATAGCTCAAGCATTAGGTGCTTTAACTGTTGCCATTGTTACTAAACCTTTCTCTTTTGAAGGTAAAAAAAGAATGGAAAATGCTCTTAAGGGATTAGAGGAATTAAAGAAACACGTTGATACATTAATTGTAATTCCAAATGATAGATTAAGAGAAATTATTGATAAAACTACTCCAATGCTTCAAGCATTTAAGGAAGTTGATAATGTCCTTCATAGAGGTGTACAATCTATTTCTGATTTGATTGCAGTTGTTGGACTTGTTAACTTGGATTTTGCTGATATTAAATCAGTTATGAAAGATTCTGGTAATGCTATTATTGGAATTGGTATTGGAATGGGCGAAGATAGGGCTATTGAAGCAGCAAAGGATGCAGTTTCTTCTCCACTTCTAGAAACAAGTATAGATGGAGCAACTGATGCTATAATCAATATTACTGGTGGAGTTAACCTTACTTTATTTGAAGCAGAACAAGCTGCTGAGGTTGTTAGAGCTGCATCAGGTAATGATATTAATACAATATTTGGTGCTGTTATCAATGAAAACTTGACTGATGAGGTAATTGTTACTGTTATTGCGACAGGATTTGATAAGAGAGCTCGTCAATTGGCAAAAGAAAAAGAAAGCGTTAAGATTCCTACACCAAGTGATGTAGAAAAAGAAGCTCCTCGTCGTAGAAGCGGAGATACAAGTTATACTTCTACAGATGATAGCACAAGTGATGATGGATTTGAATTACCACCATTCTTACAAAATAGGAATTTTTAAATTAAGAGCAGGAAAGCTCTTTTTCTTTTAATTTACAACTTTAACTCTTAATGTTATAATTCCTTTAGATGATAGATAAGTTAAGTTATGTAAAATTTCGGTAAAATAGCTATGGTATAATTGGAAATAAAAAATTATAATGATATAATTTATTCTAGGGAGTGTTAGTATGGCAAAGAAAAAAAAGAAGAAAGAAAAAAAAGAAACTTTTGATCATAAAGAAGAATTAATTGGTATTGCTTTAATTTTGTGTTCCATACTTGGAATAGGTAAATATGGTATAGTAGGACGTGCGATAGCATCTTTTTCTCTTTTTTTAGTAGGATCTATCTATATGGTATTATTACTTGTTTTTTTAGTTGTTGGATTGTACATGATAGTAAATCGTGAAAAGCCAGATTTGTTTACAACTAAATTAATTGGTATTTATATAGCTGTGATTGGTTTTTTAGTCTTAATGCATAAAGAATTTGTTTCACAAAATGATGGTAATTTGATGCTTATTTTTAAAGAGACTATGAATCAATTAATTGCGTCTTTTAATGGCATTATGAATACAGGAAAGATAGATGATGTTTTTGTTGTAGGCGGTGGAATAGTTGGAGGAGTATTCTCTATTATTTTTGATAAGTTATTCTCGTTTACTGGAATGGAAATTGTTTCTTGTGTCATGATTGGATTAGGTGTGTTATTATTTACTGGTTTTTCTGTATTTGAATTTGTTAAGGAAAAACTTAATACTTCAAAAGAAAAAATGGCAGAAAAAAGAGCTCATAAAAAGGAAGAGAAAGCGAATAATAAAATTAAATCTGATAAAAATTTAGAAGAGACTATGTCACATGTTATTATTAGTAATGGGGAAGATGAAGAAGAACAACCTGATAATAAAAAGGTTATTACATCTATTGCGGAATTAACACATAAGGATGAAGCAAAAGAAAATAATACAGTTAAAGAAATGAGTGTTGTTGAAGCTAGTGATAATATGGTAGAGCATGTATCACATAGTGAACAAAATAGGAATTATGTTTTACCACCAATTGATATTTTAGATAAACCTAAGAAGAAAAATAAAGCAACAGATAATAGTATTATTGAAAAAAATATTGTTACTTTGGAACAGGTTTTAAAGGACTTTAAGATTAATGGTAAGGTAGTGGAAGTTCATGTTGGTCCAACTGTTGTTCAGTATGAACTTGAAATAGCAAGCGGTACTAGAGTTAATAAAATTACAAGTATCAATAGGGAAATATCTTTAGCACTTGCTAAAAAGGATGTTAGAATTGAAGCACCCATTCCGGGAAAGAATACAGTTGGAATAGAGTTCGCAAATGATACTCCAACACCGGTTAGCTTTTATGAAATTATTAGTAGTAAACAGATGCAAAGTAATATGAATAAGAAATTAATGGTTCCACTTGGTAAAAGTATTATGGGTGATATTGGTGTTTGTGAAATTAATAAGATGCCCCATCTTTTAATAGCCGGTACTACTGGTTCTGGTAAGTCTGTTTGTGTTAATGGAATAATTTGTTCAATTTTAATGAGAGCAAAACCAGAAGAAGTTAAACTTATGATGGTCGATCCAAAAGTAGTAGAACTTTCTGTTTATAATGGAGTACCTCATTTATTAAGACCAGTTGTTACGGATCCTAAACAAGCATCAATTGCGCTTTCTAAGATGGTCGCTGAGATGGAAAGAAGATATCAAGTATTTAGTGAGTCTAAGACTAAGAATATTGAAGGATATAATGATTATATAGATAAAGAAAATGCTAAAATTACAGATATTGAAGCTAAAAAGGATAAAATGCCATATATCGTTATTATTATTGATGAGTTAGCTGATTTAATGATGGTTGCGGCAAAAGAAGTAGAAGATTCAATACTTAGAATTACACAAAAGGCACGTGCTGCCGGAATGCATTTGATAGTTGCAACTCAGCGTCCATCAACTGAAGTAATTACTGGTTTGATTAAAGCAAATATTCCATCACGTATAGCATTTTCAGTTGGTTCTGGAATAGATTCTAGAACAATTTTGGATCAAACAGGTGCAGAAAACTTATTAGGGAAAGGAGATATGCTTTTCTTACCAATAGGAATGAATTCTCCACTTCGTATTCAAGGTTCATTTATTACAGATGATGAAATAAAACGAATTATAGATTATACAGTTTCTCAACAAAAGGCTCAATATGATGATTCAATGATGAATTTAGAAGTATCTAATTCTGATAAGAGTGCTTCTCAAATAGAAGATATGAATCAGACTGAAGAATATGATGATCCATTATATAATGATATTGTTGAATTTGTTATTAGTACGCAAAAAGCTAGTGCTTCACTTTTACAAAGAAAATTTAAATTAGGTTATAATAGAGCTGCAAGAATTATAGATTTACTTGAAGAACGTGGAATTATTGGACCTTCGAATGGTTCTAAGCCAAGGGAAGTATTGGTAAAATTAGAAGAAAATGTTGATAACCAACAATAATTTATAAAGACATAATCTTTTATGTCTTTTCTTTTTGCAGTTTTTTCTTTATTTTTTTTAAAAAATATGTTATAATAATAAACATTTATAGGGGGAATACTATAAAAGAAAAGGCGGTTGAGTAATTATGAAAAAGAAATATCAAATTATTGTTTTTATGCTATCTGTTTTAATATGTGGAGCATTATGTTATGTTCCTAATACATTAGCGTTAACTAGCACTAAAAGTCAAAATGAGGATTTAGGAGTTTACTTTGATAATGTTAAATTATTAAGTACTAATGTTAAAAGTAATAATACTATTCCTTTGAAGATTGATGATGGTCAATGCAAATTTACATATGATGTTAATCTTGATGTTCCAGGAGATTACTATCAATTTAGTATTGATGTTGTAAATACTTCTAATGAAGATGTTAAAGTTGATAATATTGTAATGACCGAGTTAAGTGATTCTGTGAAGAAGTTTTTGAAATATGAAGTTGTTTATAGTAACAATAAAAAACTTAAACGTGGCGACGTAATTGCAGCAGGAGGCGTTAAAACATTAATTGTTGAAGTAAAGTATAGGGATGATTTGAATCCTATAGATTTACCTCAAAATGATGTTTTCGTTAATTTAGATTTTCAAGTTAATTATGTATCTAATAATTTATAAAGTAGTTAGACTTAGTGTAAAGTTTAACTCTTTTTCTTTTTATAATGATTTTGTAGTGCTATACTAATATTAGAAGTATAAAAGGAGGAAATTAAATTATGCCAACACCACATATAGAAAGTAAAAAGGAAGATATAGCGAAAGTTGTATTAATGCCTGGGGATCCACTTAGAGCGAAAATGATTGCGGAAAAATATTTAGATAACCCAAGGTTAGTAAATTCAGTAAGAAATATTTTAGCTTATACTGGAACTTATAAAGGAAAAGAAGTAACTGTCTTTTCATCTGGAATGGGGAATGCTAGTATAGGAATATATTCATATGAATTATTTAAATTTTATGATGTAGATAAAATAATTAGGATAGGGAGTTGTGGAGCTTATACTAAAAATTTAGATTTGTACAGTTTGATTTTAGTAGATAAATCATACTCTAATTCTGCCTATGATGATATTTTGAATGGAGAAAATGTTCCTTATTCAGAGGGAAGTATAGAATTAAATAATAAAATATTAGAATGCGCTGATGCTAGAGGTGATCAAATATTATTTGGTAATATTTATTGTACGGATGTTTTTTATAGTGAATTGGAGAATCCAACAAGATTATATAATGATCACAAATGTTTAGGTGTAGAAATGGAAAGTTTTGCTTTGTTTTTAAATGCTAAAAAATTAAATAAGAAAGCTGCTTGTATTCTAACAGTATCAGATAATTTAATAACTGGTGATGAAGCAACAAGTGAAGAAAGACAAAATTCTTTTACAAAAATGATTACACTAGCTCTTGATTCTATTTTATAAAATACTTTAAAATTGTTCATACTAAAAAGAGAGGTGAAATGATGGAATATAAAGTAAAGGATTTAGGGAGTTATAAACTACATTTAATTAAAAATGATAAGTTTAAAACAATAAGAACTAAAGTTTTTTTCAATGCTCCAGTAAAAAAGAAAGAGATTACTATTCGTAATTTTTTAGCGGCTATGCTAATGGCAACAAACGAAAAATACAAGACTAGAAGAGATATAGCTTTAAAGTGTCAAGATTTGTATTCATGTAATATTGGTTATAATATATCTAGATTTGGTAATTATAGTAATTTATGTTTTTCTTTAAATGTTTTAGAAGACAAATATAGTGAAGATGGCAATTTAGAGGAGGCATTAAGATTTTTTAGTGATATTATTTATAAACCTAATGTTTCTTCTAATATGTTTGATGAAAAGGTTTTTCAAATTGTTAAAAGTGATGCGTTGATTTCTCTTAGTAGTCTAAAAGAAAACGGAGATAATTATAGTCTCATTAGAATGTTAGAGGAAATGGATAGTAGTAGTCCTTTATCTTATCGAGCAGCTGGTTATTTAGAAGACTTAGAACAGATTACTCCAACTATTCTTTATGATTATTACAAAAATATGATAGACCGGGATATTATGGATATTTTTGTAATTGGTAATATAGATTTTAAAGAAATAGAAGATATAATAAGAGCTAATTTTCCAACTAAAATATTCAAAAAGATTACGATACCTTGTCGTTTAGAAGAAAAGAATAGTCGTAGTAAAAAACTTATTAAGCTTGAAGAAAACGATTCTAATCAATCAAAACTTGCAGTTGGATGTAGGTTAGTTGGTTTGACGGATTATGAAAGAAATTATGCCTTAACTATTTATAATATAATTTTAGGTGGCGGAACTGATTCAAAGTTATTTAAAGAAGTAAGAGAGGCACATTCAATGGCTTATTATATTTCTTCAGTTGTTAATAAGTTAGATAATATAATGCTTATAAGAGCGGGTATTACAAGAGATAACTTTGATTCTGTTGTTAAACTTATAGAGCAGGAAATGAATCAAATGAAGAAGGGTAAATTTCTTGATGATGATATAGCTAAGGCTAAACAAATATATCTTAGTGCAATAGATGAAATAGAAGAAAGTCAAAGTGATATTATTGATTCTTATTATATGATGGATTTACTTGGTGTAGATGACATTGAGACAAAGAAGAAAAAAATGATGCTAGTAAGTCGTGATGATATTATAAAAGTTAGTAAAAAGGTTTTCATAGATACAATATATATGTTAGAAGGTGTCAAAGAATGAAAAAGGATATATTGAGTGGTTTAGATATAGACTTATATAGTGAGAAATTTTCCAATGGGTTTGAAGTGTATTTGGTACCTCTTAAAAATATGAAACGGTATTATGCAACTTATGCGACAAAATATGGTTCTTTAATTACTGAATTTTGTCCTAATGGTAGTCGTAAAAATGTGAAAGTTCCTAATGGTATTGCTCATTTTTTAGAACATAAAATGTTTGAACAAGAAAGTGGAATTGATCCATTTAGTTTTTATAGTCAAAGTGGATGTTACGTAAATGCTTCTACTGGATTTGAAAGTACTAGATATATTTGCTCTGGTAACACTAAGTTTAGAGAAAATTTAGATTATTTACTGAATTTTGTGAATAGTCCGTATTTTACAGATGAAAATGTGGAAAAAGAAAAAGGGATTATTATTGAAGAAGTAAACATGTATAAGGACATGGTTGATAGCGCCATCGATGATACTACAAGAAAATGTATTTTTCAAAAAGATCACCACAAATATGATATTGGTGGAGAAGTAGATGAGGTTAAAAGTATAACTAAAGAAGATTTATATTCTTGTTATGACAATTTTTATCAACCAAACAATATGTTTATTTTAATAGTAGGAAATTTTAGTGTTGAAACGGCATTAGATGTTATTCGAGAAAGAGTAGAAAATAGAGAAAATAAATATAAAGTGTTACCAAAAATAAAAAAAGAAAAAGAACCATATGCTGTTGCGAAAAAATGTGAGGTAGTTAAATTTAATATTGATGTTAGTAAATTAACTTATTCTTTTAAAATGAAGAAAAAGGATTTTAATATTCAGGATGATTATATTTTAGATTTATATTTAGCTATACTTTTAAAAATACTTTTTGGCAGCACTTCTATTTTTAGTGAGAAGGCAAAGATGCAAGACTTATATTCTGAATTTTATTATAATTTTGATAGTACATATGATTATTTGGTTTTAAATTTTTATGGTGAATCTAAGAAACAAAATGAGTTATTATCTTTTATTAAAGAAACATTACTTAATAGAGAAAATATAATCAATGAAGATGACTTTATTAGAAGTAAAAAAGTAATGATTGCGAATAAAATAAAGGCTAGTTGTTATATTGATGCGGTTGGAGATTCTTTATATGAGGATTTAATTAATTATAATAAAATTATCACTAATAAGGTAGATTTAATTAGACAACTTAAATATGAGAATCTTTTAAAGGTTAGTAATAATCTTGATTTAAGTAATAATAGTATTGTGTGCTATGTACCGAAAGATGATAATTTTGAAATAAAAAATTAAAAAGTTAGGGTGTCCTAACTTTTTTTGTTTTCAATAATTGACTTTATTTCGTCGAATGACAAATTAGTAACTTCAGAAATAGTCTTAATATCTATTTGCATTTTTAACATATTTAAAGCAATTTCTTTGGTGATCTCTTTCTTACCTAAGTTATAACCTTCATTATAGCTTTCATCATGATAAGAATTATTTAACTTTTTTTGAATAACTTCGTTATCATAAAGTCCACCAAAATACTTATCTTTGTTTAGTTTTTCTAATTCATCCACGATATTTAAAGTTTCCTTGTCGGTACCAGCTAATGTTTTCATTTCAGTAAAACTTTTAGCGGTAAACATTAAAAGACGATAGTCTTTATTTCCAAGGTTAGTATAACATGAATGTTTAAAACTTTCTAGGTATATTTCATGAATTTTGATATCATCTAAATAAACATTATGTTTAGTATCCGCTAACTTGAAAGTAACATTTGTAATGTGTTTATCAGCAGGGCATAAAGAGTTATTAAAGTTGATTTGGGTAATATATTTTATCTTAAATTTATCACCACTAGTATATGTAGAAGAAGCTAGAGAATATAAATAATTTCTATTTTTTAAAGAAGTAGGATTGTAATAATTTCTACTAATAAACTGATTCATTTCAATATTTATGATACTATCATCTTTTTTTAGTAAAATGTCAAGTCAATAATCTTTTTTATTATTACCACTATTAATTTCATTATCAATAAGAGTATAACTATTAATATCAATACCTGTTACATCTAGGATAGTTTTCCTAAAAAATGGTTTGTTTTCTTCCTTCTTAAATAAGTACTTAAAAGTAGTATCACTAAGAAGAGAGAAAAATTTCTTATGATTATTGTCCTTCATAAAACCTCCTTTCATGAGCACTCTAGCAGGAAAAACTATACTTGTAAAAGAGCCAATTAGAAAAATTTAGTATGAAAAGATGCTTAAATAGGTTGATTTTAATAGTTTAAATAGTCATTTTTTCTTTGTCTTTAGTTAGAATATGTATAAATTGGTAAAAATTTTAGTATTAATTTAGTACTTTTTCTTTTTATATAAAAGTGTTAAACTAATGTTAGATTATAGTAGAGGAGAAATGATATGAACGGATTACAAACTGAAGAATCAGGTAAGAAGAGTTTTTCTTTTAAACCATTTTTAATTATAGGAGGAATATTATTAGTTTTAATTGTAGTAATATTTTTGGTAATTATTCTTGTAAGAAATATTAATACTAAAAAAGATAAGAAAACAACAGATGATGATAATATTGTTAGTTTGAATAGTGAACTTGATGGAACATATAGTTTCGCTAAAGAGGGGGATTATATTGTTGCTTTAAAGAAGAATGGATATAATAGGCGTATTTATAATTTATCGCAGGGAACTGGTAATTTGGGAGACTTTATAGATTATACTTATTATGATAAGAAACTTTATTTCCTATTTGGAAGTAATAATATTTATTCTATTTCTTTAAATGAAGGTAATGGAGTTTATGAATTGGAAGAGGAATATACTTATACACCTGTTTTATGTAGTGATAACTCTAGTGGTCTTACTTCTAATATTTTGGTTACAGATAAAATCATTTACTTTAACAATTCAGGTTGTGGAATAAGTGGCTTTAACTATAAGAAAAAGGGAAAACAGGTTAATGTTAGTACATTTAATTCTAATAAGTATTCTAGTATTACGCATAGTGATGCTGTAAAAAAGTTATTTTATCAGGCTGATAATTCCTTATATGCAGTAAATGAGGCTAATGGGGAAATAACTAAGGTTTTAGATAATGTTAACGGTAGTATAAATCTTTCAATTACTGATAATGTTTTGTTATATGCATCAACTTCTGATAATAAAAATTATACATATTATGGATATAATATTGTAAATGGTAATAATGGAGAGATTGTAAGTAATGTTAAAAAATTAGTTATTTCTAATAAAAAATATTACTATTATACTGATAACTATGTTTATGTAAATGATAATGGTAAAGTAAAAGAAATTTATAAATCACGTTATAATGTTTTGTCTGATATGGAGTTAATAAACAACAACACACTACAAGTAGTTGATACATCTACGGCATTAGACAAAAAAGAAAAAATAGTTAATATTGATTTAAATGATAAAAATTATAAGAGTAGTGTAGTTGATCAAAAATATAGTTTAATTAGAATAATTCAGTAGTAGAGGTTTTGTATGAAGTTAAAGTATAGTAATTATTTTTTAGTTATAATAATGTTATGTGGAGATGGTGTTTATTTTAGTAGGGCGTTGGTAGAAGAAAACAATAATATGATACTTACTTGCTTAGCATTACCTCTTGTGCTTTTAATTCCGTTTATTCTTAGAAAATTAAAAGTTTTGAACTTAAATCCAAATGCCTTATTTGTCTATAATTTATTTATGTTTTTTGCGGACTTTTTAGGGTGTGTTGTAGGACTTTATAATAAAACGACTTATTATGATGTTGTTATGCATTTTGTATCTGGTTTTTCTACGGCTCTACTTGGAATGGTTTTATATAATTATCTTGCCAAAAAAGAGAAGGATAATAAAATACTAAAATACACATATATCGTAGGATTTTGTATGGCAATAGCTGCTTTTTGGGAGATATTTGAGTTTTTTGGAGATAATACCTTAGGAATGAATTTACAACATAGCATAGATACCGGTGTAAGAGATACAATGGAAGATATTATCTGTGCAGTTATGGGAATGTTTACTTATCTAGGTGTATTTACTTTAAGTAGATCAAATTCTTCGTTTCATAAATTTATAGAAAAGATTTCTGTTAACTAAAAAAGAATTGAGTAATTTCAATTCTTTTTTTGTAATTTATTGATATAGTTCTTGCTTTATCAATTCTAAGTTTTTGTTCATTAGTGATATATAATCTTCTTTATCATCACGTTCTTTATCTGTAATATTATCTATTTTGTGAAGTTCTGTTATTTTAAGATTAGGATATTCTGTTATAAGACTTTCAATTCTAGTACTATTTTTATCATCCTTAAATTTATAAATATAGTTGATTTGTCCACTATCTATTAATGTTTTTACATCATTATAAGTTTTGTCCATAGCATCATCATCTAAGACAATAACTGTTAAACCAAATTTTTCTAGATATTTTAAGTTATTATTGTTAACGATAAGCGTTTTTTTCTTCGCATTTTCTATACTTAGTCGATAATCGGCATCAAGTTCTGAAAGACTAACTTTTAATTTCTCATAGTTTTCCTTGATTTCTTTTTTTAAATAACTACTAGATATATATTCATTTAATCCTAGTTCTACATTTTTAGCCATCATTAGAAGATAAGAAGGATTAAGCCATAGTTCTTCGATGCTATTTTGCGTTTCTAAGACGTATGAGGTATCAATTATTTTAAGACCTCCATTAATGTCTAATAAGTCAACTGCAATTTTTCTTTCCTTTTCAATTAATCCAGTGTAAACGAAAAGAGCTTTTTTGCTGATATCTTTTTTTCTTTTATTAGTAATTTTATAATTATCTATATCAACACCATCAGGATATATGGAACTAATATTAGAATGTTTTCCATATAACTGTGATACTATATACTCATTAGGATAATTTGTAACTATAATGTCAATATCCTCCATATCATCTTGGCGACAACCAGTAACTGACAACAATATAAATATTGAGAGAAGACATAATAAAATTTTCTTATTTGATATTTTCATTTTTTTTCCTTTCTTAGAGGTACGGGGTCATATCCCGTTTTTCCAAAAGGATTACACCTTAGAATTCTTTTTATGGAAAGAAAGCTCCCTTTAATAGCACCAAATTTTTCAATAGCTATTTTGGCATATTCCGAGCAAGTAGGAGTGAACCTGCAAGCACTATGAAAGCTTCCGGGTATTTTTTGATAACAATTAATAAAAAAAATTAATACCCTTTTCATAAAACCTCCTAGTCTTATTTTACTAAAAATATTGGTATCTTTCAATATCGATTTTTAACTTGTAATAAAAATATTTATTCTTTTCATAAAATAGAAAATGATATATAATGAAAATGGTGATTTTATGGAAGAATTATTTAACAAATTAAAAATAAATCCAAAAGATTTAAAACTTTATGAGAGAGCATTTTCACATTCTAGTTATGCGAATGAACATAAATCAAGACAAGATTATGAAAGACTTGAGTTTTTGGGAGATGCTGTTGTGGATTTAGTTGTTGCCGACTATTTGTATGCAAATTTTAAAGAAACAGAAGGGGAAATGACTAAAGTTAGAGCAAGTTATGTATGTGAGAATGCATTATATCAATATTCTACGGCTTTGGGTTTGACTAAATATATAAAAGTTGGGCATGGCGAAATGAAAGCTTCTGGTACATATAAGAAAGCTATAGTTGCTGATATTTTTGAAGCTTTAATTGGAGCTATATATATTGATTTGGGATATGCTACAGCAAGGAGAGTAGCCTTAAATATTATTACACCATATATCAATGATAATGTAACTTTCTTTAGTGATTATAAATCAGCTTTACAAGAGGCTGTACAAACTAATAAACAAAGTATTGAATATGTTTTAATAAAAGAAAGTGGACCTGCTCATAATAAAACATTTACCTTTGAAGTTAGAATAGATAATATATCATATGGTGTAGGAACAGCCAAAAGTAAAAAAGAGGCAGAACAAATAGCGGCAAAAGATGCCCTAGACAAATTAGTTATGTAATGGTATAATATTTACGTTATTTACTTTTAAGAAATTATATTTAAATTTATTTGTGTCGGGATTAAAATTTGATTATGTGAAGGTAATATTTTGAAAGATAAATATTATTTTAATTATAATAATTTCTTGGAATGTAAGTTTTTAAATATTAAGAAAGGATGAAGAAAATGAGTAAAATTAGAATTTTTAGTTTAGGCGGATTAAATGAAAATGGTAAAAATTTATATGTAGTTGAAGTAGATAAGAAGATTTTTGTTTTTGATGCTGGCCTAAAATATGATAATGAACATAATTTAGGCGTTGATTATATTATTCCTAATTATGATTATTTAGTAAAAAATAAAAAGAATATAGTTGGTATATTTTTAACACACGGACATGAAAGTCATATTGGGGCTCTTCCTGATATTGTTAGGGCTATTCCTGGATTAAGTGTTTATGGTGCTAAACTAACTTTGGACATTTTAAAGAAAGATATGTCTGATGAGGATTTGAAAAAGGTAAAATTAGTTGAAATTAAACCTCATGTTAAGATTAATTTTGGGCGTTTATCAGTATTTCCAATTAGTGTTACCCATTCTATTCCAGATTCACTATTATACGTTTTATATACTAAAGATGGAGCGATTGTTTATACGGGGGACTTTGTTTTTGATTCTACTGTACCTGAAAAATATAAAACAGATATTGGTAAATTAGCTTATGTTGGTAAACAAGGAGTTTTATGTTTACTTAGTGAATCTATTTATGCAGAACGTGAGGGACATACTAGTCCTAATAATAGAGCGGCATCATTTATTAGAGATGTCTTATCAAAAAGTGAAGATAGAATAATCGCAACTGTTTTTCCAGCCCATTTTTATAGAATTCAGGAGTTATTGAATGAAGTAAGTAAAACTCACAGAAAAGTAGTAATAATGGGAAAAAGATTACAAGAAACTATTAATTATGCAAGAGAAAATGGCTATATTAATTTTGATAAGAGAATAGTAGGCGATTTAACAAATTTAAATGATAAAAATACTGTTGTTTTAATTTCAGACGCTAAAGAAAGTCCTTTTGCTAATCTACAAAGAATTATAAAAGGGTTTGATAAGTATATTAAAATAAAAGAAACAGATACTGTCTTTATTACAGAACCAACATATGATGGTATTGAAAAAGTAACTGCGGAAATTATGGATGAAGTAGCTATGCTTGGGGCTGACGCTATTAATTTATCTAGTAAAAAACACTTATTACATCATGCTTCTAGAGAAGATTTGATGTTAATGATTAATTTAATGAATCCTAAATATTATTTCCCAGTTAAAGGGGAATATCGTTATCAATTAGCTAATGCTAAAGTAGCAGAAGAAATTGGAGTTCCTAAAGAAAACATTATTTTAAAACAAAATGGTGATGTTTGCGAGTTTATTGATGGAAAACTTAATTTGAAATGTTTTGATAAAGTAAAAGTTGATGAAATATTAGTAGATGGTAACAACGGGGAAGATGTTGGTAATTTAGTCCTTAAAGATCGTGAGATGTTAGGAGAAAATGGTATTGTTATTGTTAGTTGTACTTTAGATAGAGCTACTAAAAAAATTGTTGGTGGACCAGAAATATTAACTAGAGGATTTATCTATGTAAAAGATAATCAAGAGTTATTGGAACAAACAAGAGAGTTATGTGTGTTAATTATTAATGATAATATATTAGAAAACACTAAGAGAGTAGATTATAGTAAAATTAAAAATGAGGTTCGTGAGCGTTTAGGACATTTCTTCTATGAGAAAACAGAATCAAAACCAATGATTATTACAGTTATTCAAGAAGTTTAGGAGTTATTTTATGGTATTGCTTTATACAGAAGGAGAAAAAGTTATCGGTAAAAGTGGTCTTGGGAAAGCTATTAAGCATCAAATGATAGCTCTTGATGAGGAGAACGTTTTATATACTACAAATCCTCATGATAGTTATGATATTTTACATATTAACACTTATTTTCCTAAGTCATATTTATTTGCCAAGAGAGCCAAAAAACAGGGCAAAAAAATAGTTTATCATGCCCATTCAACTGAGGAAGATTATAGAGATGGTTTTATAATGGGACATGCAACTAGTAAACTTTTTAAAAAGTGGATTTGTAAATGTTATAGATTAGGAGATATAATTGTTACTCCTACACCTTATTCTAAAAGAATATTAGAAGGTTATGATGAACTTAAAGATAAAAAGATAGTAGATATTTCTAATGGAATTGATATTTCTTTCTTTAAAGAAAATAAAAATTATAGAAAGAATTTAAGAAAGCGTTATAATCTTTCTAGTAATACTAAGATAGTTTTAGGAATAGGTCTTTATATAAGACGAAAGGGTATAGTTGATTTTATAGAGTTAGCACGTAGATTACCGGATTATACTTTTATTTGGTATGGATATAGTTCTTTGAAAGCGGCAACTAGTGATGTACGAGAGGCCTTTAAAAACTTACCTAAAAATATTATTTTCCCAGGATATGGCGAAAAAGAACTTATACGAGAGGCTTTAGGTGGATGTGATTTATATTTATTTCCAACTTATGAAGAAACCGAGGGAATTCCTTTAATAGAGGCTTGCGCTATGAAATGTAATATTTTAGTGAGAGATATTCCTATTTGGGATGGTATGGTAGAAGATGGAGTAAATGTATATAAAGCTAAAAATATAGAAGAGTTTACAGAAAAAATAAAATTAATTTTAGAAAATGAACTTCCTTCTTTAAAAAATAATACAAGAAAGATTGCTGAAGAAAGGGATTTGAAAATAATAGGTAAAAAATTAAAAGATGTCTATGAGAGTTTATATCAATAGACATCTTTTTTAGTGTTTATATGATGTTTCTTTTTCTTTTGTTATATTAATTATTATTCCTAACATAATCATATACGATAAAAGACTAGATCCACCATAGCTAATGAAAGGAAGAGTTATACCGGTTATTGGAACTAGACCAATAGTCATGCCAATATTTTCTATGTGTTGAAAGATGAGACAACTACTAATGCCCGCTAAAATAAAGCAATCTGTTAAAGGAAGAGGTTTTTGCATCATTTTAATTATATAGAAGTCAAAATAAAAGATGATAAAGACTAGGATTATTGAACCTATAAAACCAAAATTAGAAGCAAAAACAGCAAAGATAAAGTCTGTTGCGGATTCAGGAAAGTAGACAGGAGTTTTGTTAAAACCGTGACCTAGTAGTCCTCCTGAACCGATTGATGCCAAGGCATTTTCTAATTGCAATCCAGAACCTTTTTTCCATTCTAGAATTCTATCAAAACGATAAAACATTTTGGTTCCAAATATTTTAATAAAATTTTCACTACTTAAATAGTAAAGTAGTAAGATTGATGTCGCAATAGCTATTGTTATTAGGGCTAAAGCGATAAACCATCTAAGTCTTATGCCAGATAGAATCATCATTGAAAAATAAATTATAAGATACATAATAACGGCTCCTGTATCTGGTTCTAGAAAGGTTAATATTGCTGGAATTACGACAATGAGAAGAGTCTTTAAAATAAATATAAATTCTTCTTTTAGGGATGGGTTTTTATATTGTAATTTATATTCTTTAATCATGACGGCAAGGGTTAACATTAAAAATATTTTCATAAATTCACTAGGTTGAAAACTTCCAATACCTGGGATAGTAAACCAACATTTACTATTATTAATAGGTGTTCCAAAGAAAAGTAATAATAGTAATAAAATACATCCTAGACTATATAAAAAAATAGTATTTTCATATAAATAATTATTTTTAAAATGCAAAATAAATATTATTAATATCGTACCTAGAAAATACCAAATACATTGTTTGAAAACAAGATTTCCTAAATCAGGAGAGGTATAGGTAAGGGCACTTTTAATACTTATAAGACTGATAATGAAAAAGCAAATAATTGGTATAATAATATTTAAATCAATTTTTAGTTTTTTAATCATTAAATCATCTCCTATATTTATTATGCTAAAATATTGTAAATTTTAAC
>ERZ791830.502-NODE-502-length-38783-cov-12.423879_pt1 | contig 38783 bp, 28 predicted proteins | sample MGYA00509945_ERZ791830 | MGnify/ENA primary metagenome ERZ791830 (study PRJEB30046, sample SAMN00792021) | human gut metagenome | study: EMG produced TPA metagenomics assembly of the A metagenome-wide association study of gut microbiota in type 2...
TTGCCCTCTCCTCCGCCTCTGCCGCCACCCCGACCCCCGCGCCGACGATTGCGCCTGTGAATACGCCCTCCGCCGCATCGGTGATCGCCAGCGCCTCCGCGCTCCACCGGGGCGACAACGGCACGGCGGTCAAGGCAATGCAGCAGCGGCTGATTGACCTCGGCTACCTCGCGTCGGGTTCTGCGGACGGCATCTTCGGCGTCAAAACGTATCAGGCGCTGCGTGACTTCCAGCTGGCGAACGCCCTGTATGTGGACGGCGTTGCGGGCAAGAACACAATTGCGTCGCTCAACAGCAGCAGCGCCACTGGCAAGAATACCGCGCGACCGAACACCACCGCAACCCCCACACCGAACATCTCTAACGACATTGGCACAACCACGAAGGTCAGCGCGGAGAACGTCGTCTACGAATACTGGTACTCGACGGTGCGCAGCGCCTGCCGCCAATACCCCTACGCAACGGTCTACGACTACTCCACGGGCATCTCGTGGCAGGTTCACATGTTCTCCTACGGCAAGCACGCCGAAGCCGAACCGCTGACTGCGGCAGACACGGCGAAGCTGGAGCAGGCATTCGGCGGCAACACATGGACGCCCAAAGCAGTCTGGGTCATCTTCGCCGACGGTACGGTTCGTATGGCGACGACCCACTCCATGCCGCACGAGGTGCAGCACATCACGGACAACAACTTCCCCGGTCACCTGTGCATCCACTTCCCGCGCACGCAGGCGCAGGTAACGGCGATCGGCCCCTACGCCGTGAGCCACCAGCAGACGGTGGAAAAGGGCTGGGCGGAAACGCAGGCGATGATTGCGAACTAATTTGGATATATAAAATGCCGCCGGGAGGACATTTTGCATCCTCCCGGCGGCGACTTTCTATGCTATTCCGCTTCCTCCGCGCCCCACATCTCCGGCACTTTCGGACACCCCTGCCGCTTCTTCGCGGCGCGCGCTTCGATGTAGCAGCCGCAGAGCGCACACGTTCCGCTATGCAGGTCATCGCAGGCACGGCAGATGTTCATGCGCGCGGTGTAGGTCGCTTCATCGGTCTTCTCGTCCGCCGAGAGCGAATCCACATAGTCCCGCACGAGCTTCGCCATATCCGCCTGACCGCTTTCCAGCAGCGTACAGCGGCAGGGCTTGCGCGCATCAGCCACGAATCGTGACCTCCACCACTGAGCAGGCAGGCAGCGTCATATTGAGTCCCGTTTCGGTCACGCGGACGGCGTCGAACGGCTTCACCGTCACCTTCTCCGCATCCTCGAACGTGTTCTTGTCGTGCATATCGCCCGTCAGGATGCGCGCTGTCACGTCCTTCGCAGACGCGCCGGAGAGGTGCACCACCACATCCAGCGCATCGGTGCAGGAGGTGTTCGTCGCCGTCAGGGTGATGACACCTTCCTTCTCCGAGGCGGTCGCGGTCAGCTGCTTCACGCCGCTGCACTCGCCGCAGGTGATGGCGGACGGCAGATAGTTCGCATCGTGATGCGCCTTGTAGAGGTCGAAGACGTGGTACGTCGGCGTGCAGATCATCTTCGCGCCATCGGTCAGGATAACCGCCTGCAGGACGTTGACCATCTGCGCGATATTCGCCATGACCACGCGGTCGCAGTGGCTGTTAAAGATATCCAGTGTCAGCGCCGCTACCATCGCGTCGCGCATGGTGTTCTGCTGATAGAGGAAGCCCGGATTCGTGCCGGGTTCGCAGTCGAACCACGTTCCCCATTCGTCGACAATCAGCCCGACGCGGTGCTCGTGGTCGTACTTGTCCATAATCGCCAGATGGCCGCGAATCAACGTGTCCATGTAGGCGGCATTGCGCAGGGTAAGGTAGTATTCGTCCGCATCGAAATCGGTTGCGCTGCCCTTCTTGTCCCATGTATGCGGCACGGTGTAGTGGTGCAGGGTAATAGCGTCGAGGTAGCGTCCCGCGCGTTCCATCAGCTTGTCCGTCCAGTTCCAGTCGCCGGAGCTGGGCCCGCAGGCGATGCGGTAGAGCTTATTGTCGCCATAGTTGCGGCAGAACGTCTGGTAGCGGCGGTATTCGTCGGCATAGTATTCCGGGCGCATGTTGCCGCCGCAGCCCCAGTTTTCATTGCCCACGCCGAGGTATTTGAGGTTGAACGGCTCCTTGTGCCCGTTCGCCCAGCGCTTCTGCACAACGGTGGAATCGCCCGTGGAATTCATGTACTCCACCCACTCCGCCATTTCGCGCACCGTGCCGGAGCCGACGTTCGCGTTGACGTAGGGTTCGCAGCCGATTTGGCGGCACAGTTCCATGAACTCGTGCGTGCCGAAGGAGTTGTCCTCCACTACGCCGCCCCAGTTCGTGTTCACCATGCGCTTGCGGGTTTCTTTCGGGCCGATGCCGTCCTCCCAGTGGTATTCATCCGCGAAGCAGCCGCCGGGCCAGCGCAGCACCGGCACGCCGATTTTCTTCAGCGCCTGCACCACGTCCGTGCGCATCCCGTTGACATTCGGGATGTCGGAGTTTTCGCCCACGTAGACGCCACCGTAAATGCAGCGCCCGAGGTGCTCCGAGAAATGGCCGTAGATGTTCTTGTTGATTTTCTTGCCGGATTGCCCAGCCGCGTTGATGGAAAGGATTGCCGCCATCTGCTTGTCCTCCGTCTCTTTTTTGTGCGGGTTGCGCCCATTGCGCGCATTCATAAAGTAGATATTCGCCCAATCTATCAGGATTCCTGCCGCATTTTTTCTTTTTTTACGAAATGTTTTTCGACAGTGTGATGGTCGTCACCGCGGGCGAGTTGAACAGGCGGAAGCCCATCCACCACGGGTAAATCAGCCCTTTGCCCAGTCCGGGGCTAACATACTGCCAAATTCCGCCAAAGAAGCTTATCCCCTGCACCTGACTGTCCTCCGGAAACCAGCCCAGTTCCGGCACATACAGCGCACCCACGCCCGGAATGCGCCACTGCCCGCCGCAGTAGCCGCCCGCGACAATCAAGTCCACGTTGTTCATCGTGCAAACGGCTTTCGGGTCGGCGTTCTGCTTCGCGGTGGTGATGTACTCCTGCGTCAGCGGCATTCCGCTCACACAGACTTGCATGTCCCTGTTCGTCATTTCAGCCATGGCTGCCTCGATGCGGTCAAGCCTGTCCAGCTGATAGACCGCCAGCCGCTGGAGCGCCGCCTGATCAGCCGTCAGCGTCGGCAGGGCATTCAAGCCGTCCAGCTGCTTCTGGTATGCCTTGCGCGCGCTGGGGATATTGAGTGTATACAAATCCTCCGGTACAAACCAAATGGTGGATTTTTCCCGCGTGAATGACACGGGGACATCCAGCATCGTTACGCCCGCGTCAATGAGCGCCTGCGCCCAATCCGCATAAGGCGAAAGGGAGGCGTGCGCCGTCGTTGCATAGGGAGACGGGTCGCCGCTGCCGGTCAGGAACAGCACCTTCGACCCCGCCGGAAGCTGCTCCAGCAGCGCCAGCGCCGGCGCAGCGTCGCCGTTCTCACCAATCATATTGCCCGTCATGATGACGCAGGAGACTGCGCGCGTACCAACCGCTTTGCCAATCGACGCCTGATTCAGCCCGCGGTACTCCCCGTTCAAATCCGTCAGCAGGAGAATCGACCACTGATCCAGCGAATTGGGCAAATCGGGAATTGTGACCGTTTGCCGCAGCGTCTTGACGGTATTGCTGATGGCAAAGTTCGCCACCGCACCCGCGCCAAACGTCAATAGCAGTACGACCAGCAGCGTCACGCCGATTTTTCGCCCCGGATGGGATTTTTCCTCAAAAATGTTCTCATTCCGTCTGGACAAGGGCGTTCCTCTCCTTTCTGACTTTCTTGGGAAATGCGGTTACTCCGCGTCTTCCCCCGGCACATACGGCATCAGGAAGCAGTTCACATAGTACGCATATTTTCCCGACGTCGAGCTGCTCGGTTTTGCCGTCACGACCGTGTAATCCACGCAGTCGCTCGCCGGAATCTCGCGCTCGTCCTCCGGCACTTCAGACAGGTTTGTCGAGGTCTTCTTGTTCGTGTTCACCTCGGCGTTCATGTCGTAGTCGTGGATGTACATCTTGACGCGGCTTGCCATATTCCCCTCCAGCGTCGTGATGCGGTATTTGCCGTCGCCCAAGTCCTTCACGTCGTACACCAGCGCAACGTGAATCGTCTTGTTGAACGAGCAGCCGTACACCAGCAGGAAACCCGGCTGCGGCACGTTCGTCGTGCGGTTCATCAGCTGATAGCCGCGCAGGAGCTTGCCGACGCTGGCTTCCTTGACGTGGTGGATGCCCTCCACCTGCACGAACACGCCGTCCTCGGATTCCTTCGCGGCCTTCTTGACCGCCTCCAGTTCCTCCATCTCGACGTTCGCCTGCATCATGCACCAGGTGATATAGCCGCCGCACCAGCCGAAGCCGATGCCCTTGCCGCGCCACTCGGTGTACTTATTGACGTTTTTGAGCGTCTTGCCGTCCAGCTCCGCCCATTCGTTATAGGCAATATCCAGCACCTGCTGAATCTGCTCCGGCGGCTGCACGGGCGCTTCAGTGGAAATCGCGACCGGCGGGGGCGTCGGGGTGGCTTTGGCGGCGAGCGCCGTGGGCAGGAGCAAGGTCATCAGCAAGAGGGCACACAGCCCGCGAAGCAAGCGTTTCATCAGTGAATCCTTCCTTTCGGAGATTTCTTCAATTTAAGCATACCACGTTTTAGGATGTTTGGAAAGGGGCAAGTGAAGTTTTTACAAATGAAAGCCGCCATTCGACTTTTGATAGCGGTCGAATGGCGGCTGATGTTCTATTCTTCTCACGGATAAACACGCGGGCACTGTATGCAGTCGTCACCAACTGAATCGCGCGGAAGGGTCAAGGGAGGGGACTTCGTCCCGTTTCATTCTCCCTTGCAGGGTGCAGGGGCACGCCCCTGCTGGGGTCAAGGGGCAACGCCCCTTGGGTCACTCCTTCTCCGCTTCTTCCTTCGCCATGCGGGCGGCGCGCTCCTTCGCGTAAATCGCCATTGCGCATTCAAGGCGCTTCCGCTCCATCTGGCACTCCATGTCGTAGGGCTGGGAAATGTCGCCGTGGAAGGCTTCGGCGTTCGCAGCGCAGCCGCCGGAGCAGAAGAAACGCGCCCAGCAGTCCCGGCACTTCTCCTTGTTCAGCACCGTGTTGTGCGCGAACTTCGCCTGAATGTCGCGGTCGAACGTGCCGTCCAGCACGCTGCCCATGCGGTAGCCGTCGCGGCCGACAAACTGGTGGCAGGGATAAATATCGCCGTCGGGCGTTACCGCAACATACTCGTTGCCCGCGCCGCAGCCGGTCAGACGCTTGCGCAGGCACGGGCCACCCTCCAAGTCCACCATGAAGTGGAAGAAGTTGAACCACTTGCCGTTCGCGCGGCGATCCATATAAATCTGCGCCAAGCGCTCGTATTCCTCACGGATTTCGGGTAAATCCTCCTCGCGCAGGGCGTATTCGCACTTCGGGTCGGTCACAACCGGCTCGACGCTGATCTGGTCAAAGCCCTGATCCGCCAAATGAAGCACGTCGTTGCCGAAATCCTTGTTAAAGCCGGTAAACGTGCCGCGGACGTAATATTCCTTGTCGCAGGCATTGCGGCGGCGGACGAACTCCTGCGCCTTGTTCATGATGATGTCATAGCTGCCCTTGCCGTTGATGGTCGGGCGCATCCGGTCATGCACTTCGCGGCGGCCGTCGATGGAGATGACGACGTTGCTCATTTCCTTGTTCAGGAAGTCCATGATTTCGTCGTTCATCAGCACACAGTTCGTCGTCATTGTGAACTTGAAGTGCTTATTCTTCTCCTTCTCGATGGAGCGGCCGTATTCCACCAGCCGCTTGACGACGGGGAAGTTCATCAGCGGTTCGCCGCCGAAGAAGTCCAGCTCCAGATTGACGCGCTTGCCGGAGTGCGCCACCAGCCAGTCAATCGCCGCCTTGCCGACCTCGTAGGGCAGCAGCTTGCGCTCGCCCATGCAGAAGTCGCCCGTCGCCGCGAAGCAGTACTTGCAGCGCAGGTTGCAGTCATGCGCCGCGTGCAGGCACATGGATTTCACCACGCCCGGCTCGGTCACCTGCTTCACGTCATCATAATTATCCGGGGCGTTGAGCGCGCCGAGTTCTTCGAGCTGCTTCAGTTCACCGATGACTTCGTCCAGCTCCTGCGCCGTGTACTTCTCTTTCAGCGCATCCCGAATCTCTTCCGGCGTGTGGTCATTCCACATTTCCAGCACGTCAAACGCCATATCGTCGATGGCGTGAACAGCGCCGCTGCCTACGTCCAGCAGCATCGGCTGACCAACCGCCTTGAAGGTATGAATCATTGCTATTATTCCTCCTGAGTTAGATAAACCGCAAGGATACTTTTTGCACCCTTGCACCCGAAAAAAGCGAAGGCGCATGATGCCGCCTCCGCCTTTGCCTGTCCCGAACCGGATACGATTGCCAGACGAATCTGGAAAGCGTATCATTACTTCCGGTTATACAGACGGTTGAGCTTGCCCTCGTTGCCCGCGAGCACGTCGCTGTTTTCCTTGTTGGCGCAGGACTGGTTGGCGACGGTGCAGCTGGTCTTGCAAGCGGACTGGCAGGATGCCTGGCATTCGCCGCAGCCGCCGTGGGCCAGAGAGTTCTTCAGGCAGGGCTTCTGGATGGTTTCGATATGCTTCATAGTTGTAATCCTCCATTTCTTAAAAAGGGGTATATGGGCATTATACACGATTCGGGTTCTAATTGCAATCACTTTCCGGAAATATTCGACACAATCGCGCCGATTATCCCGCCGGTCGCCGTTCCCATAGCAAGATCAGCCAAATATGCCGTCCACGGCGCGCCCTGACCACTCAGCAGCGCATAGGCCGCCACGCCCAGCGCCATGTACAGCAGCCCAATCAGCGAACCGCGCAGCAGTCCGCCTTCCTGACCGCGCCCAACGGCGATGTACGTCCCGATAGCGACGGAAACGACCTTCAGCAGCTGGTTGAAGATGCGCACGGTGTCCTCCGTCGGCTTCACCCACTGCATCAGCAGCGCAAAAACCGCCACGACAATGATGGTCGTCAGCATCGCCGCGCCCAGCCCGCGCAGCAGCTGCATCGAGCCGCCACGGCGTGCGCGCGTTGTCGTCCGGCGCACAGTCTGTGTTCCTGTCATAGGGCAATTCCCCTCCTTCCGATTCGGTAAGGAGGATATGCCCCGCGTCCGGGCGTTATTCCTCTATCCGCTCCACGCGGAAGATGTTCAGCGTGTCCGCATCCGGGCAGGAGAACACCGCTGTGCCGTCCGGCTGACCGGGGATGCTGCCGCCATAGCGGAGGATATCCGCATATAGGAACGCAACGTGCATCGCCATCGGGCAGAGTTGACCGCGCTCGGTGTCAAAATCCCACGAATCGCCGATTTTATGCCCATGATGGCAAGGGCAGCTGCCCTTGCGGTCAATCAGCGTGATGCGCAGGCGCGGGCGCTTCATTCGTCCAGCACCTCCAAGCACGTTTCAATCGGGATGCCGAGATACTTGTCCTCCTTGTCGCGGTTGCGGTCAATCATCGTGCGCACGGCATCCATTGCGCGGTGCGTCGATTCTTGGAGCGGCACGCCGTCCACCAGCCGCCCCAGCATCACTGCGGCGAAAATATCGCCCGTGCCGACGAAGCGCACCGGAATGAGGTCGAACGGGATGCGGAAGAATTCGCCTTCCGTGCCATCATAGCCGACGACGCAGTTCTCGCCGTCCACCTTCGCGCTCGTCACGACGACGGATTTCGCGCCCATTTCGTGCAGGCGAATCGTCAGCGCGCGTGCTTCTTCCTCGGTCATGTCCTCGTGATAGGGCATGTCCGCCAGATACGCCGCTTCGGTGTAGTTCGGCACGATGCAGTCCGCCACGGCGACCATCTTGCGCATATGGGCGATGGTTTCCTCCCCTACACCGTTGTACAGCTTGCCCTCGTCGCCCATGATGGGGTCAACAAAGACCAGCGCGCCTTTCTTCGCGGACTGCTCACAGAAATCGGACACCAGCGCCGCCTGTTCCGCTGACAGAATCATGCCTGTGGACACCACATCAAACGAGAATCCCAGTTCCGCCCAGACTTTCAGCGACTGGCGCATGTATTCCGTCGTTTCCTGAATGTAGAATTTCCCGTAATCCAGCGTGTTGCTCACCAGCGCCGTTGGCAGCGTGTACAGGTGATGCCCCATATGCGACAGCACCGGCATCATTGCGCTCAGCGACACTTTCCCGTAGCCCGCCAGATCATGCACCAGCAGTATATGCTTACTCATCTATCTTCTCCTTATTTTTGGGGGAACGCCAAAAGCTCTGCCTCTGGACTCCGGCAGGGGCGCTGCCCCTGCACCCTGCAAGGGACTTCGTCCCTTGACCCTTTCGCGCGATTGGATTGGTAACACTCTCATGCAGTTTTCGCGTGGTTATCCGTAGAAAGTAACGGAAAAATTCAAGCTGCATGGGAGGCGACCGGCGAAGGGGTCAAGGGGGCGACCGCAGGCTTCACCTGTTTTCATTGCCCCCTTGTCGCCTCCGCAGAGGCGAAACCCCTGCGACAATCGCAAGCCGCTATTAAAAGAACAGCCATGCCGTCCCAAAGAACAATCACCTGCGGTGATTATCCCTTCACCGCAATCGCCTCAATCTCCACCTTCGCATCCCGCGGCAGCTTCGCCACCTGCACACACGCACGCGCCGGCGGATTCTGCGGGAAGAACTTCCCGTAGGCTTCATTCACCGCGGCAAAGTCGTTCAAATCCTTCAGGAAAATCGTCGTTTTCACGATGTCCGCCAACGTGCAGTCCGCTTCCGCCAGAATTGCGGCAATGTTCTTCATGCACTGCTCAGTCATCTCACCAATCGTGCCTTCCAGCAGCTCGCCCGTTTCCGGCACGAAATACAGCTGTCCGGACACATACACCGTATTGCCCGCCTGAACGCCCTGCGAATACGGGCCAATCGCGGCGGGTGCGTTTTTCGTCGAAAGAATCTTGTTCATGGAAGAGAATCCCCCTTCATCTTAGTGCGTCAGAAACGCTGTCTGCATTATACCATGATTATGCGTCGAAAACAACACCGGAGGTAGAGAAAACCGCCCCCGATTTCTCGAAGGCGGTTCGTATTAAATCCCGTAGTAATAGAAGATGAGGCACACGCCGGCCAGCAGGATGAACGCCAGCCCAACCAGCAGCGGCGCATGCGTGCCCTTGCCGCGGTTGGCTTCCTTCGCCATCTTGTAGTCGTAGTAGTGCTGATGCTTATGCTTTCCGGGCGCGAAAAGCACCAGCAGGTTTCGGAAACCGTAGGTAATAATGTCCAGCACACCTTCGCGCGCCGTGAACGTCAGCAGACCCACACAGGTCAGCAGCGCGCCCGGCACAAAAAGCGCGTCGCACAAACCGCTCAGGATTTCCTCCCGCTCGCTCAGCGTCCAGATACTGCGCATCGACGCAACGCCAGCAAATATCAGCGCGCCGATGGCGATGCAAATCCAGTAGGGCATCGCCCGCTTTGATTTTTTCAAAGCCCAAGCTCCTTCTTATACCGTTCAAACTCTTCGTCGTTGCAGTTGATGAAGTGTCCGGGTTTGATTTCCCGCAGGGACGGCTTGTTCACCGAGTAGTCATGCTCCTTCAGGGGCTTGTACTCAATGCGCTGACGATGCTTCTCGTGATGCGGATCCGGGTACGGAATCGCGGACAGCAGCGACTTGGTGTACGGATGCAGCGGATGCTCGAACAGCTCGTCGGAATCCGCCAGCTCCACCAGCTTGCCGTAGTACATGACACCGATGCGGTCGGAGAAGTACTTGACGACGGACAGGTTATGCGCAATAAACATGATGGTCAAGCCCATCTTGTTGCGCAGGTCGTTCAGCAGGTTGATAACCTGTGCCTGAATCGACACGTCCAGCGCGGAAATGGGTTCGTCGGCGATGATGAGGTCAGGCTCCAGCACGATGGCGCGGGCAATGCCGATACGCTGGCGCTGGCCACCGGAGAACTCATGCGGATAGCGGTCGGCGTGCTCGCGCACCAGACCAACCAGATCCAGCACCTCGTAGACCTTTTCGTCGATATACTTTTCGTCCCTGATGCCGCGGATTTTCAGGCCTTCTGCGATAATCTCACGCACAGTCATGCGCGGGTTAATCGAGGCAATCGGGTCTTGGAAAATCATCTGCATCTTGGTCATGATGTTGTCCTTCGCGGCAACCTTCATGTCCTGTTCGTAGCGCGCCTTCCGTTCCTCCAGCGCCTGACCGGACAGCGTCTTGCTGTCTGCCTCAAACGCCGCGGTCAGCTCTGCCTTGCGCTTCTCGCGGTACTTCTCGACGCACTTGCTCTTTTCCACAGAAGATTCCAATGCGTTCGTGCGGGCCTGACGGATTTTCTCCTTCAGTTCCTTGCGCATTTCCTTAATCTTCTGGTCGTATTCCGCCTTCAGCGCCGCCGCCTGTGCCGGATTCTTCTCCGTTTTTTCCTTCAGCGCGGCCTTCATCTGGCGCTGCTTTTCCTCGAAGTCGTTTTTCAGGCTGCGAATCAGCACCGGCAGGCCGTTCTGCGTGGACGAAATGCGCAGACCCTGGAAGTACACGTCCCCCTCGGTCGGGTCGTACAGGTTGATGATGGTGCGGCCCGTCGTGGTCTTGCCGCAGCCAGACTCGCCCACCAGACCAAAGACTTCGCCCTTCTTGATGTAGAAGCTGACGTCGTCGACAGCCTTGTTGATATAGTCGCCGCTGCGGAAATACTGCTTCAGGTGATTGACACGCAGGAGGACGTCGCTTTCTTCCTCAATGCCCGCGTGCTCCAGACGCGCCAGCGTCACCTTGTCCGTGATGGCGTTCATCACACGCGCAATCACCAGCAGCACGATGCCAACCAGCCACAGCCACACCCAGCGCGCCGCCAGCCACCACAGCGCAATCACCAGCGAAATGGCGTTGCTGTCATCAGACTTCTTGATGGTCGTTTCTGCCAGAGACTTCAGCGCGGTCTGGTAGGTCGGCGCTGCCGCCACGGACACCTGAACCGCCTTCAGCAGGCTGCTGAGCGAGCCGTCAAAGTCTTCGCTCTGCATCCGCTCCAGCAGCGTCGTCGCGAACACATCCAGCGTGCCGAGGTTTTCGCTCGGATAGCGTGCCTGAAGCGCCTCGTACTTGCTCTGCACGAACGCTTCCAAGTCAATCGCTTCGCCCTGCTTCTTCTGCTCCACCAGCGCGGCAAACTCGTCGCGGATATCCTCCGTGTCGACGCGCTCCAGCGTGCGCTGCTCCGCCAGTGCAGCGGCGTAGTCCTCAAAGCTCAGTGCATTCAGATATTTCTTCATGGAAGCCGGCTTGTTGCCCGCATCCACCGACGCACGAACCATCGTCGTCAGCGTTTCCACAAATTCCAGATAGCTGCCTGCTTCTTCGCCGTGCTCCTGCGCAAACGTTTCGTAGAACGCTGCAACATCCGGCTCGGTATTGGCGGTGGCAATCTTAATCGGCTTGCCCTTGGGCGCCGCCGGCGTCATGACTTCGTTCAGGTAGTCAAACGATTCTGCCAGCAGGCGGCTGTCGCTGCCGCTTTCCTGCTGCTCATAGAGCGTCAGATACGCATCCACGTCGAAATTCTGATCGAAATCAGCGCAGAAAGCATCCAGCTTCTGCTTGGACAGCGCGTCCTGACCCGCTGCCAGTTCATTCACCCACGTCGTATAGAACGTCAGCGCGCGATTCTGGCGCACGTCCCCGCCCAGCGTCTTGGTGGACGCGGCATCAATCATGGCGGAGAAATACTGCTTGTCGAACCAAGCGCGCGTAACCACGGAAGCGTTCTGCTGATAAGAGCGCAGCGCCCCCGATAGCGTAGACCATCCCGCACCGTCATTCGCCACAACATAGATGCTCATTACGACGGCGATGGCCATAACCACCAGCCCAATCGTTTTCAGCACCGAGGCGATTCCCTTTGCGATTTTCATGCTTCGGCGGCTCCTTTCTTCGCGTTCTGCAAGGCTTCTGCTGCCTCTCGTTCAGCCTGCTCCTTCTTCATGCGTTCAATGCGTTCCACCACAATCGCCGGCGGATTTACCTTCGGCGCATTCGGATGCAGCAGCCACGTCGCCGCCATATGCGTCTCGCTGACATGGAACATCGGCGGCTGTTCCTCAAAGTCGATTTCCATTGCGTACTTGTTGCGCGCGGCGAAAGCATCACCCTTCGGCGGCAGAATCATATCCGGCGGCGTACCGGGGATAGCTTCCAGCTTCTCGCGCGTCTCCAAGTCCGGCATGGAGGACAGCAGCGCCCATGTATACGGGTGGCGCGGGTCGTAGAACACATCATCCGCCGTGCCGTACTCGACAATCTTGCCGGCGTACATGATGGCAATGCGGTCCGCCATGTTCGCCACAACGCCAAGGTCGTGCGTGATGAAGATGACCGACAGGCGGCGTTCCTTCTTCAGGCGGTTAATCAGTTCCAGAATCTGCGCCTGAATGGTCACATCCAATGCGGTTGTCGGTTCATCGCAGATGAGGATATCCGGGTTCGCGGACAGCGCAATAGCGATAACAATGCGCTGACGCATACCGCCGGAAAACTCAAAGGGATACTGATAGAAGCGCTTGTGCGGTTCCGGAATGCCGACTTCCTTCATCAATTCGATGGCGCGGTGGCGTGCCATGCCCTTGGTGAGCTTGAAGGCGTAATCCTGCGCGCGCGCCTTCATGTAGTCCACCATTTCCACCGCCAGCACGTCAAAGTCCTTCGTCTCGCTCGCCGCGATGAGTTCCTCAAAGTGCTTCAGCAGGCTCTGGGTCATTTCGCAGAGGTTGTGCTGCGCCATATCCGCGTCAATCAGGTTCTTCGGGATGACGGACGGCGGATTCTTGCCCTTCGCCTTCTGCGCCTCAAACTTCTTCTGCTCGCGGGCGTAGCGCTTTTCTTCCTTCGGATTGTGCGTCTTGGAGCGGGCATAGCGGTCGATGTAGGACTGTGCACCCGAACGGTAGACGTACGCCTGATTGTCCTTATCCAGCTGCAGCTTGTCGATGGCTGCTTCAACCGCCGCAGCCGATTTGTGCAGCGCTTCCTTGCATTCGCCCTCGTTCAGCGGCTTTTGCTGATAGACCTTCAGGGCGCTGCGGAGCGTATCCACCGCCGCCTGCTGCGATTTCGCCGCCTGCTGGCTGGAGTACTGGAGCGCGTGAGCAATGTCCTGCAAGAAGTCAATCATGAACTCGCGGTCAAGCGTTTCGCGCGCCATCTGGTTCAGCTCGGTGATGGACTGCTTTTTCGGGTCGGGCGTTTTGCCGCTCGCCGCCAGATAGCCGATGCAGAAGAAGTTCGGCTCCTGCGCATTCACCATCGCGCCCAGCTTAGCGGTCATGTCCGCCATCAGCGCGCGCATTTCGCTTTCGCGGCGGCGCGTGTAGTTCTTCTGGAAGCCTTCCAGCGCCGTATGCCACTTCGCGATTTCCGGGTCATTCTCATCGAAGGTGTACGGGTCGAAGATATGCTTCAGGGACTTGCGGATGCGGCCGCAGATTTCGCGGACATCCTTGTCCTTGCTCGTCAGGATGGCATTGTCGATTTCGTCCATGCCGTCCATGCACTCAACGATGGATTCCATTGCTTCCTTATAGGTATATTCCATCTTCAGCCCAACGGAAGCAAAGTGGTCGAACTGCTTCGTTTTGGCGTGGATGGCTTCGCGCGCCTGTGCGCCCTGTCCGCGCGCCTCGGCATCCGCCACCATCGTCTTTTCGAGCTGCGCCAGCAGGCTGTTGAAGCGTTCCTTGCCATCGCGGCGGCGTTCCTTGTTGTTCAGCAGCATGGCTTCCGTCAGCTGCTTGCCAATGCGCATGATGGGGTTCAGGGCACTCAGCGGGTCTTGGAACACCATGGCCAGCTTGTGGCCGCGCAGGGTGTGGAACTCTTCTTCCGGAATTTTCAGCAAATCCTTGCCATCGTAGATGATTTCGCCCGCATCCACCATGGCGTTGCCCGCCAGAATGCCCATGATAGCACGGGTGGTGACGGACTTGCCGGAACCGGATTCACCGGCGATGGCGAGCGTTTCGCCTTCCTCCAGATTGAAGGAAATATCGCGCACTGCGCGAACCGCACCGTTGTTTGTGCGGAAGGAGATGGTCAAGTTTCGGACTTCCAGCTTTGCCATATCAGTCGTCCGCTCCTCTCAACGAAGGATTCAGCGCGTCGCGCAGGCCATTACCAAACAGATTGAAGGCAATTTCCAAAATGGCGATGAAGATTGCCGGGAACATGATGATGTGGGGGTAGGTGCTCAAGTACGCCTGACCGCCGGAAAGCAGCGTGCCGATGGAGGTCAGCGACGACGTTTCCAGATTGATGATGTGCAGGTAGCTGAGCATGGATTCGGAGAAAATGACGCCGGGGATGGTCATGACCGCGCCGGTCACGATGGTGCCCAGGCTGTTCGGGAAGATGTGCTTGAAAATCAAGCGAGCGTCGGATGCGCCCAGCGTGCGCGCCGCCAGGACGTATTCCTGACCCTTGAAGCGGTAGAACTGCGTACGCACGCGCGCCGCCGTACCGACCCAGCCGGTCAAGACGAAAGCGAACAGCAGGGATGGCAGCACGCCCACCTTTTCCGCCAAGTGCAGCTGGAACAGGGTTGCGACGACCATGAACGGCACGCTGTTCAGCACGTCGGAGATACGCTCCATCACCATGTCAACCGCGCCGCCGTAGTAGCCCTCGATGGAGCCGTACAGCACGCCGAGGATGAAGTTGATGCTCGCCACAACGATGGACAGCAGGAAGCTCAGGCGCGCGCCGACTGCCAGGCAGGTGAAAATATCCTGTCCGTAGTTGTTCGTGCCGAAAATGAACGTGGGTTCATAGCCGTTGACATAGCGGAAGTACTCCAGATAGTGCACACGCACGCGGTAGCCCGTCTGGTTCTTCTGGGCGTAGGTGTACCACTGCCCATCCGCGCCGTCGTCGCCGGCAATGCGCTTGCTGTTGTAGTTCGCCTTGTTCGGGTTGTCGGACGTGAGGTAGTTCGGAATCAGGCTGCCGTTTTCATCCAGCGCCGGATCACCGTTGGTGTTCACGCTCTCGTCCTTGAGCTGGTACCAGAAGTTCGCGCCGCCGTTGCCCATCATGTACTGCGAATTGTGGGTCTTCTGCAGCGGGTAGATGACCTGAATGTCCTTCTCGTTCTGGTACGCCATCAGGTTGTTGTATTCCGTTTCGCTCAGGTTGACATACGCGAAGCCGACCAGCGCGTAGGAATCCACACGCAGGTTGTAGTACGTCACACCGTTTGAATCGGTGTAGTGGTCATATTCCTTCTTAACGACCGGCACGCCCGTTTCCTGACCGATGGCGTTGTAGTAATGGTAGCCGATTTCGCTGACCTTTTCCTTGCGCGCGCCATCCCAGAAACCCGCGTTTTCAAACAGCGTGTTCTTCGGCAGCACCGACTTGTAGTAGCCGTCGCGGAACTGCACCGTGTACGGCGAGACAAACGGCGTGATGATGGCAAACAGCAGCAGGAACACAATCAGGCAGAACGCCACAACGGAGGACTTGTTCTTGCGGAAGCGCAGCCACGCGTCGCCCAGATAGCTGATGGACTTGGTCTGCAGCTTTTCGTCATGGATGCGCTCATCCTTGTGAATAAACGCAAACTTCTCCTGCGGGATTTCCGGATACAGATTCTTTTCCATCATTTCTTCGACCCCATTCTGATGCGCGGGTCAATAAACCCGTAACTGATGTCAATGACAATGCCCGAAACCAGGCCGATTGCCGTATAGAACACGTTCAGCGCCATGAAGAAATTATAATCGCGGACATTGATGGAGTTGATGTACAGGTTGCCGATGCCGGGAATGCCGAAGATGTTTTCGATAATCATCGAGCCGCCCAGAATACCGATGAATTCACCAATAATCATCGGCAGGATGACGACCATTGCGTTGCGCAGCGCGTGACGGGAAATTGCCTGTGCCTTGGTCAGACCTTTCGTGCGCGCCAGCAGCATGTAGTCACCGGTCAGCACCTCGCTCAGCTCCGCACGGGTGTAGCGCGTCAAGCCTGCCACAACGCCGAAGCCCAGCGACAGCACCGCCGGAATCAGCGATACGAACATCGTCCAGCTGAACAGTGACCCGCCCGCCTGTGACAAACTTGCCGCCTGCAAGGGGAACCAGCCGAGCTTGAAGCACAGGAAGTACTGCACCAGGAAGGCGTACACATAGCTTGGCACCGAGATGAAGACCATGACCATGGTGGAAATGAAGTTATCCTGCCACTTGTTCTTCTTCAGCGCCGCATAGATGCCGAAAGCAAGACCCAGCGGAATCGCAATCAGGATAGAATACAGGTTCACCAGCACCGTGTAGGGCAGCTTCTGCATCATGACATCCCACACGCCCATGCCTTCATACATCTGCTCGCCGACGCCCCAGTCCCATTCGGTCAGGATGCTCTTCAGGTACAGGAAGTACTGCACCATGATCGGCTTGTTGTAGCCCATCTTTTCGCGCTTGGCGAGCACAAGGTTGATGTCGCGGCCCATTTCGCGGACGGCGGGCAGCGGCAGCAGCTTAATCAGGATGAAGCACATGGTCATGATGATGAACAGCACCAGGAACATGTACAGGACACGCTTGATGATGTATCGTGTCATACCATTTTTGGACATTCCACGTTACCTCCGTTTTTCATATTGAGTGGAAGGGAGGGATGGGAAAACCCGCCGCCCTCTGCTTCCGACCGTCAGGGTGCGTCGCCCCACCCGTGACGGGTCGCGGAGGATGCGGCTGGAGGTGCGCATCACCGCGGACTGGGCTTGCCTGACTGGATTGAATCCCTATTGGGCATTTCTTAAGGAATCACTATTCTGTACTTTTCTCTTTGGAATCATAGCGTCCCCTTAAGAAACGCCCGAAAATCAACCGGTTTTTAACACGCACATCGGGCATGGGGGTCAAAAGGCCCCCATGCCCGTGCCGAGTTTCAGAGAATCACGGCAAATGTGCGCCTTGAATTAGTATTCCAGGGTGTTGTTGGCAATGTAGTCCGCCCACTCAGCGTCATCGTAGTTGTACGTCGTGTACTGGATACCGCCGAAGCCGATCAGCGTAACGTAGGTATCAACAACGGTGTTCACCTTCTGGGAGTTCATGCTCGCGGTGTTGCGGTAGTAGATGGAGGAGCAGGGATACCAGTTCATGAACGCGCCTTCGACAGCGGCCGCAAACTGCAGACGAGTGTCGTAGGTGTAATCAGCGAACTTGCCCAGCTTTTCCTCGATGGACGGGACATTCTGGCTGTTGCACCAGTTCGCCCAGTTCTGCAGGGTGTCGGTGATTTCGCCAACGCCTTCCACATTGTAAACAATGTCGATGGTGGTGGTGTCATAGCCGTATTCGTTCTGGTTGCCGTTGCCGTACGCATCGTCGGTGTAGCAGTTGCCGAACACGCCGAAGGGAGCCATCGTCGCGCCGCCCCAAGTGGTGAAGATCATGTCCGCGTTGCCGGACTGCATGGTTGCGTAGTAGTCGTTGTCTACGGTCATGGTCATTTCGACCTTGCCTTCAAACGGCGTGCCAACGCAAGCGTTCTTCAGCGCGTCGTTCAGGTAGTTGAACATGGAGACGTAGATCGCGTCGCTCTGGTACACGCGCAGGTCAATCTTGATGTCGCTGGTGCCATCATAGATGCCGGCAGCAACAGCCTTGTCATACGCAACCGCCATCAGCGCGCGAGCCTTTTCGACCTCGTAGCCGGTCAGCGCTTCATACGCTTCGTCGAGGGTGTCGTAGTCGCCGCCCTCGCCCCAGGTCAGGTCGAACAGACGGCAGAGGACTGCCTTCGCGGGTTCGCTGTCACGATACAGCGCGCCGGTGAAGGGGTCGTAGCAGTACAGTTCGTTGATCAGACCAAAGCCAGCCGTGCCAGCCGCGGTGAAGGAGGAAGCAAATTCCTTACGGTCATAGGAGTAAGAAATCGCCTGACGGAATTCCGGGATTACCAGAACCTGACTATTGGTGCCGTGAGACAGCAGCTTCTCATAGTCGGTGTTCATGGTCAGCTTGGTGGTGTAGCCGTTGTTCGGGCCGTACTTGATGTACTTGCTGTTGCCGTACTTCTTCAGGTCATCAGCCTGCAGAGCGATATCATCAATCTCGCCCTTTTCGAACGCCAGCACCTGAGTCGCGTGGTCGGCAATGCAGGTCACCTTGTAGTTGTCCGTCTGATACTGGCCGACGTGGTTGCCGTCATGATAGCCATACCAGTTGTCATTGCGGGTCAGGGTGTATTCCTTGTCCAGTTCGAAGGAGGACAGCTTGTACGGGCCGTAGGAAACCGTGTTCTCCACGGAACGGCCGTAGCTGGTCTTCACTTCGTCCGCTTCTTCCTCGGTGGCAACTGCCTTGCCGTCCTTGTAGAAGGTCTTGCAGGCTTCGTAAACGGGCTTGTAGACCAGGTAGGAGGAAGACAGGTTGTAGGGCACATAGAAGTTCGCTTCGTTCACGGGGTTGGCCAGGATGAAGTCAACGGTGTAATCGTCAACCTTCTTGAAGCCAACTTCGTCCCACGTTGCGGCATCCGCAATGCTGGCCGTGTACAGGTACTGAGCCTGCATGGACTCATACTGCTGACCCGCGGCGAAGTAGTTGTCAAACAGGTACTTCGCGGAGACCCACGCTTCGGCAGCGGTTTCGTCTTCAATAGAAGCATCGCGGTACATCGTGTCGTCCGCAATGTTCACATACTGCGGCGCGGGATTGCCTTCCGCGTCCAGCGCGCCGACCATGCCCCAAGCGCCCATGTCGAGGTACACATCGGTGCCGGCGGCAACGAGGTTCTCGGCAGTGTCTGCAATCAGGTCATAGGTCGTCTTGCCCGCGTAGAGGTAGTTCTTCGCGTTGTAGATGACGAACTCGCCAGCATAGTAGCTGTCAGCGCGGCGATTCAGCATCTTCGGGTTGAGCAGCTGCTGCATGGAGTACACATAGTCATCAGCGGTGATGGGGGTGCCATCTTCCCACTTGGCGAGCTTGTTCAGCGCGATACGCCAAGCCTTGGCGGTCTCGCCTTCCTTCACGCCGTACTGACCGACATACTCAGCAGTCACGTCCACCGGCATTTCAGAAGCCAGTTCGGGCACGACAGAGTAGCCGTTCTTTTCGGAATTCAGAACGAAGGTGTAGAAACCAGAGCTGACATAGTCCAAAATACCAGTGTCTTCGTTCGTTTCCCAGGACAGCGGGTCCCAGTTCAGAGAAGAGTTAATGCCGGGCGTGTAGGAATTGTAGGTGTACACCTTTTCATCGGTGTAGTCCTTGCCAGCTTCGCCGACATACCGATCGGTAGAAACCGTCTGCGCGCTCCCCTCGCTCTTTTCCAGCGTGACAGTGCCCGCGTTGTACACGCGCTCACCGACATCGTAGGAATCAGCAGGCGTGAACGTGCCTTCTGCCAGCGCAGCCGCACTCAGCATCATGCACGCAGACAGGACCAGAGAGAGAATCTTCTTCATGGTCTAACCCCTCCAATTCATTTCGTACCAGATGACACGATGCAAATGATACGTTGCATCTATTATAGGGGAATTGCCGCTTCCTTGTCAAGTGTCTGCCGCTTGCAATTTTTGACCAATCTTCCTGCAAAATCCCCCACTTTCACAGCAATTCCTTGACTTAACGATGTGAAATCGTTTTCGCATCAAAATTGTTTTTTTTGTGTTTTTTCGCTCTTTGCCTTGATTTCTCTGCCTTTGCGCCATGCTTGACGTTTCCCTTTTTTTCGCCTATACTATCCTGTGAAATGAAAGGAGAATTCCCGCATTATGAATGTTGACCTGACCCATGGTTCGATTTTCCGCGGACTGCTCCGTTTTTCTCTGCCGCTGATGGCGGGCAATCTGCTCCAGCAGCTTTATAACCTTGTGGACACCTTCGTCGTCGGGCGATACTGCGGTGAAATCGCCCTTGCCGCCGTCGGCAGCGCGTTTTCCGTCATGATTCTGCTCACGAGCATCGTCACCGGGCTGTGCATGGGCAGCGGCGTAGTTGTCAGCCAGCTTTTCGGGCAGAAAGACGATGCCGGCGTGCGCAAAGCGGTCGGCAATGCGTTTGTGCTGATTGCGGGCGTATCGGCGCTGCTGACCATCCTGTCCTACGCGCTCCTGCCCGTCATGATGACGCTCCTGCGCATTCCGCCTGAAGCGCAGGGCGTTCTCTCCAGCTACCTCTTGATTGTGTTCATCGGTATCATCCCGACGTTCCTGTATAACTTCGGAGCGTGTATGCTCCGCGCCGTTGGCAATTCAACCGCGCCGCTGGTTTTCCTGCTGATTTCGTCGCTGACGAACGTCGCGCTGGACTTTCTGTTCGTGGCGGTGCTGCCGTGGGGCGTGGCGGGCGCTGCCGTCGCGACGCTGATTTCGCAAGTGCTGTCCGGTTTCCTGTGCTTAGGTTATGTGCTCTTCCGCGTTCCGGCGCTGACGCCCTCGCAGCACGACCTGCGCCCCGACCGCGCGCTGTTCAGGCGCATCTTCTCCGTCTCTGCCATGACCAGCATTCAGCAATCCATCATGAATTTCGGCATCCTGTGTGTGCAGAGTCTCGTGAACAGCTTCGGTCTGGCAGCGATGGCGGCATTCACCGCCGGCGTGAAGATTGACTCGCTGGCGTACAGCCCCGCGCAGGACTTCGGCAACGGCTTCGCGACCTTCGTCGCCCAGAATCAGGGGGCGAATCAGCCGCAGCGCCTCCGTCACGGCATCCGCACAGCGTTCCTGCTTTCCGGCGGCTTCTGCCTGATTGTTTCCGCGCTCGTGGCGATTTTCGCTGAGCCGCTGCTGCTCGTGTTCCTCGAAAATACATCGGCGGAGTCTCTTTCCATCGGCGTAACGTACCTGCGCACCGAGGGGCTGTGCTACATCGGCATCGGCTTCCTGTTCCTGCTTTATGCCATTTTCCGCGGTTTGGAACAGGCGGGCATGAGCATCGTCCTGACAGTGCTTTCGCTTGGGCTGCGCGTCGTGCTGTCCTACGCCTTCGCGCCGCATTTCGGCATGATGGCGATTTGGCTGGCAATTCCGGTGGGCTGGCTGATTGCGGATATTGTCGGTTTCGTTGCCATGGGGCGGCGCGGACTAATGCGTTCCGCTTCCAATAGGATGGGCAAAAGCGCCTGCTGACATCGGGATGGATTCGCCGCTTTGTGACAAGTTTGTAACACCTGCGCGCGCCCCTTGACGAATCCGACTCGGCGTTGTATGATGGGGATACCCAATAACGAAAGGATTGTGCGGAACGGGTATGAAGAAGGAAACGAATCCCAAGGCGAAGCGGAATGGCCTGTGGTGCAATGTGCTGATTGTGACAGCGCTGCTGCTGATTGTGGCGGTGCTGATGGTTGTGCTGCGGCGGAACGCACCCGCGAATGTAGACGCCAATGCGCCTTTGCTGCCCCTGACCGCAACAGATGCGCCGACCGAAGCGCCGACAGAGCTTGCGACCAGCACACCGGAGGCAGCGGCGACCCCCGAAATCACCGCGGCACCGGGAGCGGCTGCCGCGCCGGAAGTCACGGACGCCCCCGAAGCCACCGCCACCCCCGACCTGTCGCAGGTGAAAGCATTCCTCGTCGTCACCGTCGGTGACAAAACGTATCAGCCGATTCCGCTGACCGAAGAGGGCTATTATCGCCTCCGCCACGGCGACTGCATCAACATCGTCCATGTCACCCCGACAAGCATCGACATGCACGAGGCGAACTGCGACAATCAGGATTGCGTGGAGCAGGGCGAAGTGACGCTGGAAAACAAGGACACACGCATTCTGGGCAACAGGATTATCTGTCTGCCGAATCAGGTGACGCTCCAGCTGTACAGCCGCGACGAATTGATGGACTGGCTGACGACCGTGCAGGAGGACGCAGCAAATGAATAAGCAGCGAATCACCACAAAACAGCTTGCGCTGTGCAGTGTGCTGCTGACGCTGATGCTGGTGCTGGGCTGGGTGGAGAGCCTGTTTCCGCCGCTGCTGGGCGTACCGGGCATCAAGCTGGGTTTAAGCAACGGCGTGCTGATTTTCGCGGTCTACATGCTGTCCCTGCCGACAGCGTGGGTGTTGATGCTGCTGAAAGTGGTGCTGTCCTCGCTGTTTTTAGGCGGCGTGGCGGCACTGCCGTACGCACTGGCAGGCGGTGTGCTGTCGCTGGCAAGCATGTGTCTCCTTTCGCGCATGAAGTGGATGCACCCGGTCACGGTCAGCATTGTCGGCGGCGTAATGCACAACGTCGGGCAAATCGTGATGGCGATGATTATCCTCCACACGTCGCAATTGGCGTACTACATGGCTGTCCTGATGCTCAGCGGCATTCTCTTCGGTGCGCTGACCGGCGTGAGCGCCACGCTGGTGATGAAGCACATGAAGCATATCAAGTGGGGGAAATAGCGAAGGGGGGCAAGGGGCGACCGCAGACTTCATCTGTTTTCATGCCTCCTTGTCGCCTCCGCAGAGGCGAAGCCCTCTGCACAACAAAAATCAACTAACACAGAAAACAAAAAGCAGGACTACCTCCACGCCGGAGACAGCCCTGCTTTTTGTTGTGCGAATGAAACCATCAGAAGAAAAGGAAACGCTTCTTCTGATACGGCTCGCTTGACATGCCCTTGAAATCATAGCCCGTCGCGGCAATCGCAGCTTTCACCTGCGCTTCGTCCAGCAGGTCTTCGGAAATGACCACCGTTTCACCCTTGCCGTGGGAGGAGGTCACCTTCTTGACCGCCGGGAAAGCCTTGCGGATTGCGTCGTTGACATGGCTCTCGCACATGCCGCACATCATGCCGTCAATTTTCAGCGTCGTTTTTATCATCAGCCCTCATCCTTTCGATGAATGCAATATACCCCATTGGGGTATATGAATGATAGCACCAGCGCGGCGGATTGTCAAGCGGTTTCGTTCGATGTGACTAACTTTTTTAAGGTAACACCGCACAAATGAGGTGGTCGGCTGGCGAATGGATTTTTCGTCAGATGCAAATGCAAATTCCGAAGGTTTACTGGCGGTAAATCGAGGAATTTGCATGCCGCAGATGGCGGAAAAGACATCGCCAGACGCGCCGCCGAATTGTGCGGTGGTGCCTTAGCGGATGCCCGACCAGAGCGCGTCATTTTCCGCCTGAAACGCTTCCCTCAGCGCATTTTCATCTTCAGTAGAAACATCCTGCTCAAAAATCAGGATGCCGTCCATATCCGGATCATATTCCCAGACCTGCAGGGTCAGCACATCATTGTAGTGCCGGACGGTATAACCATCCGCGTCGAACGTCCAGTCCTCTTTCTCCTCGCCGACCGCCCAGCGCAGCAGCACCGCCTCCGTCCCATCAAAACGGTACAGCGTTTCTCTGTGAATGCCGCCCGCCAAGCCGCCGTTCACAGAACTCCTTACAATCTTGTGTTCTGCATCAAGGTCGTAATTCGTGAACGTCAGCGGACAGAGAACATACTGTTCGCCATCAAAAATGAAAAACTGGTAGACAAAATTGCTCGCGCCGCGCTGTGTCAGTATCACCACATCGTTGATGCCGTCGAAGTTGACATCCGCATAGGAAAGGCACGGGTCTTTCTCGCCGGACACGAAGCAGAGTTCCTGCCCGTTGTCCGCAATCAGGCGGTGGATGTACTCGTTCTCCGTCGTCTGCCCGATAATTTCCGCGCGGACAGGGGCGATGGTCATCAGGAGAAGCAAGGCAAGCAGGCAGAAACGGGAAATACAGTTCTTCATAAAGAATACTCCTTTCGCATTGGTGTGCTAATGAAAGAACGAATACGGGGCGGCAATTCATCCGCAGAAAAAAAGGAAATTTCTTCAACATCCGAAATGGAAATGCTTGCAAATTACTGATGTTTGCGTTATAATGAAAATGGTAATTTATGATTCATACTATTTCCAGATAAGAATGCGCCAAGATGCGCGGCGAATTTTTCATTCTGGCTAACGTGAATGGAACGCAGCGTAGCAGCGCTACGCTAAGTGGAATGAGCGGACGCCAGAAGGGAAAAGGCGCAAGCAGATGGCGCAGATGAATCTGGAAATAGTATCAAGGTTTCTTGCTGGGGAAGCGGGGAAAGGGGTGTTTGCCACGGCGCACGAAGGAGCAGCGCAATACTGCCGCAAAGTGGACAAGCGTGAAATTCCGGTCTGTCCGATTTTAGGGGTCAATATTGCTGTCATCAACATGAATTGGCTGCTGAAATATTTGGCGCAGAATATTCATCAATTGCAGGGAGATTATATCTGCGTATCGAATGTACATACAACCGTCGTCAGTTACGAGGATGCGGACTACCGTGCCGTGCAGAACGGCGGTTTGATGGCGATTCCGGATGGCAATCCGCTGGCGCAGGAGGCGCGGCGGCGCGGGTATCCGCAGATTCAGCGGACAACCGGGCCTGACCTGATGATGGAGGTCTTTCGGCAGTCCACGGCACACGGCTGGCGGCATTATTTCTACGGCAGCACGCAGGAAGTGCAGGAGAAAATGATTACGCGCCTGCAGCAGGAGTATCCGGGGCTGGTAATTGCGGGCACAGACGTGCCGCCTTTCCGCGAACTGACACCGGAGGAAGATGCGCTTGCCGTGGCACGCATCAATCAGGCGCAGCCGGATTTTGTGTGGGTCGGGCTGGGAGCGCCGAAGCAGGAGCGCTGGATGGCGGCGCACCAAGGGCGTGTGCACGGGCTGATGATTGGGGTCGGCGCGGGCTTTGATTTCTTTTCGGGCAACGTCAAGCGCGCCCCGTTATGGATGCAGAAGCACAGCTTGGAATGGCTCTATCGCCTGATGCAAGACCCGAAGCGGCTATTCCAGCGCTACTGGAGCACGAATCTGAAATTCATCTGGAACGCGACCCTCAGGAGAAAGTAAATGCAGCAAGCGACAAAACAGCCCGCTGTACTGCTGGTACACGACTATTATCAGGTTCCCGGCGGCGAGGATGTCGTTGTGGCGAACGAGAAGCACCTGCTGGAAACGCACGGTCACGCTGCGGCGCTGTATGCGCGGCGGAACGAGGAAATTTCGCGCATGGGAGCGCTGGAGAAAATCCGCAGTGCGCTGGGGATGTTTTTCAGCATCCGTACATACCGCGAGGTTCGACGGAGCATCCGCGAAAACCGGATTTCGCTGGTGCATGTGCACAACACGCTGCCGCTGATTGGCCCGGCAGTGTATTACGCGGCATTGCGCGAGGGCGTTCCCGTGGTGCAGACGGTGCACAACTTCCGCCTGCTCTGCCCGAACGCGCTTTTCTACCGCGACGGCCATATCTGCGAGGACTGCGTGAAAAAGGGACTGCACTGCGCGGTGAAGCACCGCTGCTACCGCGGCAGCCGCCTGCAGACGGTGTTCTGCGTGCTCAGCACACGTTTGCACCGCGCCCTCAAAACGTACAGCCGCCTGCATTACATCACCCTGACGGACTTCAACCGTCAGAAGCTGCTGGCGCTTAAGCAGATTCCGCCGGAAAACGTGTCCGTAAAGCCGAACTTTGTGGAACCGCCGGAGACGATTGTGCCATATGCGGCGCGCGAAAATCAGGTGGTGTACATCGGTCGGCTGGATGCGCTCAAGGGCATTCGGCTGCTGCTGGAAGCGTGGGCGCGCTACGAGCGTTCAGGCGGGGGCATGAAGCTGATCATCTGCGGTACAGGGCCGGAGGAAGCATGGTGCCGCGAATATCTGACGCGGGAAAAGCTGAAGCAGGCGGAACTGCGCGGCTTTGTGCCAAATTCGGCGGCACGGGCGCTGATGGGGCAGTCCAAGGCGCTGATTCTGCCGACACAGTGGTATGAAGGCTTCCCAATGACGATTGTGGAAGCCTTCAGCGCCGCCACGCCGGTGATTTGCTCGGATTTAGGCAACGCGGGTTCCCTGATTTCGGACGGCGTGACGGGCTTCAAGTTTCCGGCGGACTCGGCGGAGCAGCTGGCGCAGACGCTCAATCGGCTGCAGCACGCGGAATCCGTCAGCGAGGGCGCGCTGAAAACGTATCAGGAGAATTTCACGGCGGAAGCAAATTATCGTCAACTGATGGCGATTTACAGCAAGGCGATGCAGAAAAGCGGCGAAAGGAACGAACCATCATGCGGCTGATTGTGGCAGATGTACGGAGCACCAGCACAGACGGCATTGCCGCTGGGCATTATTTCACCGTCGCGCAGAATTATCTTGACCTGTTCAGCGCGGAGATGGATGTGCGCATTGCGGGCGGGCCGGTGTACGGCGACCGCTTCGGGAACAAGTTGATTCGTCTGCCGCATGATTACATCGTGGGCAGCTCGGCGGCGCGCAACAAACGCGCCGTGTTCCAGAACGTGCGCGCGCTGCTTCGGGAAGCGCAGGATGACGTGATTGTCCTCCAATGCAGCGCCGTCGCAACAGCGTATCTGGGGCTTGCACTGTTCAAGAAGAAAGAAACGCGGGTCTACGCCATCCAGTACAGCACCGACGGCGTCAATTCAGCCTTGAAACGTGGCTTATATGCGCTGTGCAGGCGGAAAATCAGCGGCGTTATCTGCCCCAATGCAGCCATTGGCGCGGCGTATGGGCGGCCGATGTGCGTCGTATCCGATTACATCAGCACAGGAACGATGCAGCCGCCTGTGCCGTATGCGCAGAAGCGCTATGATTTCGGCATGGTCGGGCTGATTACGTCGGACAAGGGCGTCGTTGAGGCGGCAAAACAGCTGCGGAACACGCCGTATCGGGTGCTGATTGCGGGTCGGGTGCAGGAAGCGCCGCTGGAAACGGAGCTGCGGGCAGTCTGCGCGGGCGCAAAGAACATCGAGCTGCGGCTGGAATACCTGTCCGAAGCGGCGTATGACGAGGCGATTCGCCAATGCCGCTACTGCATCCTAAACTATTCGGAGAATTACTCCCTGCACAGCAGCGGCGTTGTATTCGATATTCTCTTCCGGGGCGTGCCGATTGTGGGCAGCCGCTGCGGGACGCTGCAAATGGTGGAAGCAAACGAATTGGGCAAAACGGTATCCAGCATGGCGGATTTTGCGCCGGAAAGGCTGCTGGATGAAGCCGTGCATGACCGCTATGTGCGCAACATTGCGCGCTACTGCCAATCGCAGGCGCAGGAGCGGGAAAAGCTGCGGGATTTTCTGACGCGGGGCGCAGCGGAATAACCATGCCGCACAGCGCAAAGTGAAAGGAGGGGCTGAAGCGTGAAGGTCATGTGGATGGGGAATATTATCCTCCCTGCCATTGCGGAAAAAGAATCGCTTCCCCCGGTGTATATCGTGGGCTGGCTGGTTGGGCTGTCGCGGCGGCTGACGCAGCTGCCGGATGTGGCGCTGACGTATGTGTTTGACGCGCCGAAAGCGCTGACGGGCGAAGTGGACGGCTACCGCTATTACGGGCTGGTCAACCCCACACGCCCTACGCAGCGGTGCGGCGAAGCCTACACCCGGCAGCTGGAGGATATTCTGCGCAAAGAGCAGCCGGATGTCATTCACCTCTGGGGCACGGAAAATCAGCACACGCTGGCCATGGTTGATGCGGCGGAACACATGGGGATGCGCGAGCGGATTGTAATTTCCATTCAGGGGCTTCTGTCCATATACGCGGAGCATTATCGCGCTTATCTGCCGGAACACGTCTGCCACGGGCACACGCCGAAGGATTTGGTGAAGGGCAATATCGTCCGGCAGGAAGCAATCTACCGCCGCGTCGGGCAGTATGAACAGGAAGCCCTGCGCAGGGTGCAGCACGTTATCGGGCGCACCGACTGGGATGCTGCCTGCATGGCGGAGCTTGCCCCGCAGGCGGCCTATCATTTCAACAACGAAACGCTGCGGGACGAGTTCTACACCGGCGAATGGTCGCTGAACAGCTGCGAGCCGCACAGTCTCTTCTGCAGTCAGGCGCATGTGCCGCTCAAGGGGCTGCATCTCCTATTGCAGGCGCTGGCGATTGTCCGCAAGCGCTATCCCGATGTCAAGCTCTATGTGGGACGCAAGGACTATGGACGCATTCCGCCGCTTGCGCGCAATGCCTATGAACGGTACATCCATCGTCTGCTGCGCGAAAACGACCTCTACGACCATGTTGTTTTTACCGGCAGCCTGAATGCACAGCAAATGAAGGAGCGGTATCTAAAAAGTCAGGTGTTTGTGCTGCCGTCGAGCATTGAAAACTCCCCCAATTCGCTGGGCGAGGCGATGCTGCTTGGCGTGCCGTGCATTGCGTCGGATGTCGGCGGCGTGCGCTGTCTGATGACGCACGGCGTGGAAGGGCTGATTTATCCGGCAGACGACCCGCATTTGCTGGCGCATGATATCTGCGAGATGTTCGCGCATCCGGAAAAAGCGGCGCAGATGGCGCGCGCCGGGCGGGAACACGCTGGAAAAACGCATGATGCGCAGAAGAATCTGGAGATACTGCATCAGATTTATACGGAGATTGCACGATGAAAATCCGAATCACAAAGAACCATGTGGATGCACTCTGTGTGCTGATTGGCGTGCTGGGCATGGGCTCGCTGTATTTTCAGGTGCTGCGGATGCCGCTGATGGCAGCCATGCTGATTGCGTCGATTCTGCTGCTGACGCGGGCGCATCATCCGAAAATCAGCGTCCAGAATGTACGCCTGACGCTGCTGCTGACGGCGGCGCTGCTGCTGACGAGTTTCGTCAACCCGCAGAACGGCATCCACATCAACGATATTGTCATTTGGCTTTGCAACATCGGCTATGTGCTGGTTCTGCAAAGCTGCATCGGGTATCGGACGTATATGCGGCTGTATACCAAAGTCATGCTGGCAGAGGCGGCCATCAGCCTGATTTCCTTCGTCATCGGCGATTTGCTGTCGCTGCCGCTTCCGCTGCTGCACTACGAAGTTTCCAGCGTCAACGGATTTTACTTGACGCCTTATTTCACCTTAGGCTGGCTGAACATCCCGGTTTTCCACCGCAATGCGGGTATGTTCAACGAGCCGGGCAGCCACCAGATTTTCCTGAACTTCGCGCTGCTGTTCCTGATGAGCGACGAAACGCGCATGGGCATGAGCAAGAAGAAATACTGCTGGGCAATTGCGCTGCTGATCGTCACCATCCTCAGCACGCTGTCCACAACAGGCTTCATTTGTCTGGGCGTTGTGCTGCTGACGGTGGCATTCCGCAAAAAGGGCGGGAAAATGGCGCGCAGCATCAAGATGGCGGCGTTCATTGGGCTGATTTTGCTGTTTGTCATCGAGTCTGCCACGGGCGTGGTGGAAAAGAAGATTATCGGGCGAAATTCCGGTGGTTCGTTCTACACGCGGTGGAACGACACCATCAGCGGCTTTGAAATCGGGCTGGAATCCCCCATTGCGGGACAGGGCATTTTCTCGGAGCGAAAGGCGGAAATCCTGCTGGAACACAGGGTGCAGAACATTTCCAATGGCTTTGCCGCCTTCGTCATGGATACAGGGTTGATTCTCCCGGCAGTTTGGCTGTGGCTGACGTACCGCGGTATCCGCACCAAATTTGCCAAGGCGCGTCTGCTGTATGTGCTGGGCGTTTTCCTGCTGTATTTCCTGTGCATCAACACGGAGGGCGTTTTCCTGAACATACTGTTTCTGGGACTGCTGGGCAAGTGGCAGCCGGAGGGCGCGGCGCAGGAGCAGACGGGCGAAACAGGCGGAGAGGAATCATGAACACAGCATCAAGGAGCGAAAACACAGCGCGCAACATCGGCGTGGGCGCAGTGCGGCAGGTGCTCACGCTGCTGCTGGCTTTTGCCGTGCGAACGGTGTTTGTGCGCCGGCTGGGCGCGGATTATACGGGTGTCAACGGGCTGTACAGCAACATTCTTGCCATGCTGTCACTGGCGGAACTTGGCGTGGGCAACGTGCTGGTGTACAGCCTGTACGCACCGCTGCACCGGGGCGACACGGGCGAAATCCAGCACCTGCTGGGCTATTATCGTCGCATTTACCGCCTGATTGCGCTGGCGGTAGCGCTGCTGGGCGCGGCGGTAATCCCCTTCCTGCCGCTCATCATCAGCAGTGAGCTGCCGATGGCGCAGCTGATCGTCTACTATGTGCTGTACTTGGCGAACTCCGTGGTATCCTATCTGGTCATCTACAAAACGACGCTGATTCAGGCCGACCAGAAGGCATATTTGCAAAACATGGTTTCCGCCGCGGCGCTGGTGTTGCAGTATGCGGCGCAGATAGCGTGCCTGCTGATTTGGGGCAGCTATCTTGGCTATTTGCTGATTCAGATCGCCTGCACCCTCCTGCAGAACGCGGTGCTGAGCCATTTAGCGGATAAGATGTACCCCTTCCTGCGGGAAAAGCAGAAATGTGCGCCGATGCACCGCAAGCAGGAGCTGAACGACAACATCCGCTCTATGTTTCTCTACAAGCTGGCGACAATACTCATCAACAACACGGACAACATTCTGATTTCCGTCATGCTGGGCACGGTGTTCGTCGGCTACTACTCCAACTACGCGTCGCTGACGACGTATGTGACGACATTCGTTTCCATCGTGATTACCGGCATTTCCGCCAGCTTGGGAAATCTGAATGCCGAGAAGAATTCGGAAAAGTCGTACACCATGTTCCGCAACCTGATTGTCCTCTTCGGGGCGATTACAGGCTTCTGCGTCGCCGCGTACGGCGCGGTTGTGCAGGACTTCATCCCCATCTGGGTGGGCGAAGAATACCTGATGGACACAGGGACGGTAGCAGCGGTGCTGTTCACGTTCTACCTGAGCACCATCGTCGCGCCTGTGTGGATGTACCGCGAAACGCTGGGGCTCTTTCGGCAAATGAAGTATGTTATGTTTATGACAGCGCTGGTCAACATCCTGCTCTCCATCCTGCTGGGGCACTTCTTCGGCGTGGCGGGCATCATCGGCGCAACAGGGCTGGCGCGGCTATGCACCATCTTCTGGTATGAGCCGAAAGTGCTGTTCCATCGCACCTTCGGGCGCAGCGCTGCCGCGTATTTCAAGGCGCAGGGAGGCTTGCTGCTGCTCAACGGCGCGGTGATGGCGCTGTCGCTGCTGCTGTGCGCGCGGATGGGGCATACGCTGATGTGGATTATCCTCAAGGGCATCACCTGCGCGGCGGTGACAGCGCTCCTGTACACGCTGGCGCTGGGACGGACGGCAGAATATCGCTGGATGCTTGAAAAAGGGCGGAGTTTCTTGCGCAAATGGAGGAAGAAGGCATGATCGATCAGGAAATGCAGCACTGCCGCAAAATTGTGCGTTTTGACCCTACCATCTCAACAGCGAATCAGGGAGATTTCATCATCCGAAACGCCTGCGAGCATGTGCTGCACGACTGCTTTCCTGTGCAGCTGTCCGTCGCCGTGCCGGTTCGGGACAGGCTGTCGAAAGTGTCGATGAAGCACGTCGGCAGTGCGGATTACGCATTTGTCTGCGGGACGAATCTGCTTTCCTCGGACATGCGCCGCCAAAGGATGTGGAATATCCGCCTGCGCGACGCGGTGATGATGCGCTGCGGCGATTTGCACAAGCGGGAGCTGCTGAATTTCCGCCTGATTCGTGAGAAATTTCAGCGCACGCATGTCATTTTGCTGGGCGCGGGGTGGTATCAATACCAGGACGAGCCGACAGGGTACACGAAGCGGATTCTAAAAACGCTGCTGGATGGGCAGTACCTGCACGCGGTGCGCGACGAATACACGCGCCAGCGCCTGCTGAAGCTGGGCATCACGAACGTGCTGAATACGGCGTGTCCGACAATGTGGGGGCTGACAGACGACAAATGCGCGCAGATTCCGACGCACAAGGCGGAGCGCGTCGTGACAACGCTGACGGACTACCGCAGCAGCCCGGAGCAGGATGCTCAGATGCTGACCATGCTGCAAAAGCACTATCGCGAGGTGTATGTGTGGCTGCAAGCAGTTGAGGACTACGCCTGCCTGCGCCAAATGAATGCGCGTGTGACGCAGAATTTGCACCTGATTCAGCCGAATCTGCGAGATTACACGGCGCTTTTGGCATCAGGCGGGATTGACTACGTTGGCACGCGGCTGCACGGCGGCATCCACGCAATGAACATGGGCTGCCGAAGCCTGATCCTGGCGGTAGACAACCGCGCAAGTGAAATCGCGAAGGACACGAAGCTGCCCGTCCTGCCCCGCGGCGGGAATTTGGATGTGCTGGAGGAGCGAATCTGCTCCGCATGGGAGACGCAAATTGATTTGCCGACCACGGCAATTCGGCAATGGAAAAATCAGTTCTGCAAGACAGATGCAGAGAAAGTGCCTTGATTTTTGTATAAAATGCGGCTTTCTGCGCGGTAAGTATTGACAGGCGACTTGTAATTTGTTACAATATAGCTGGAATTGGGAAAGAGATTGCTATATCCACCGGGAGCACTGCGGCTCGCCGCGAAAAGAAAGATGGAAAGCAGCAATCGCTTGCCATTGGCACAACCATACGTCGTGCCGGAAGATTGCACAGAACAAGGAGTGAGGACGATGAAGGACAAAAAGTGGATGCGAAAGGCATTGTCTTTCCTGCTGGCTGTATTCATGGTGACGGGCAGTATGGGAACAGTGCTGACGGCGGCTGCGGAAGCGCCGGAAACTCCGCCGGCGGAAACGGTTGAGGTCGTGCCGACGGAAGCACCTGAAGCGACGGATGTTCCCGAAGCGACGGAAATCCCCGAAGCAACGGAAGCGCCCGAAGCGACGGATGTTCCCGAAGCAACGGAAATCCCCGAAGCGACGGATGTTCCCGAAGCAACGGAAGCGCCCGAAGCAACGGAAATCCCCGAAGCGACGGATGTTCCCGAAGCAACGGAAATCCCCGAAACGACGGATGTTCCTGAAACAACGGAAGCACCCGAAATCGTGGACGAAGCAGCCGTAGATTACAGCCGCTCCGTGCTGGATAACGAGTTCTTTGACTCCGGCTTTGCCGCGACGTTCAGCAGCGCACAGCTGTACCTGAATCCGACGGGCGATGAGCTGGTTGGTCGTGTAACCGGCGTGGTGTATGTGACGCATCGTCCGCAGAAGGGTCAGCTGAATGAACGGATTTCTGTCTGCGTGTATGACCAGACGGCTGGCGTTGCATATGGCTATCTGGCGGCGGATGCAGTGCATCCTGTGCCGGAAGAGGGCGTTGAGAATCAACGTCACACCGGTGTTTTCGCGAGCGGCGTGGAAATGCCCAGTGCCCTGCTGGTGCTTGCGGCTGCGACGGAAGAACCCGTGCCGACCCCTGCACCCACGCCCGTGCCGACCGAAGAGCCTGTAGTTGAGCCGACGGAAGAACCCGTTGTTGAGCCGACGGAAGAACCCGTTGTTGAGCCGACCGAAGAGCCCGCTGTCGTGCCGACCGAAGAGCCTGTTGCCGTGCCGACTGAAGAGCCTGTTGTCGTGCCGACCGAAGAGCCTGTTGTCGTGCCGACGGAAGAGCCCGCTGTTGAGCCGACTGAGGAACCTGCTGTCGTGCCGACCGAGGAACCCGCTGTTGAGCCGACCGAGGAACCCGCTGTCGTGCCGACTGAAGAGCCTGTTGTCGTGCCGACCGAGGAACCCGCGTCGACCCCCGCGCCTACGGACGTGCCGGATGACCTCGAAAACATCGACCGCGCGGATGTGATTATTCCGGGCAAACCGACGTTCGAAATGGACAAAGCGACGGCGGAGCTGGGCGAGAATATCACCTTCACCATCCACACGAAGAACGCCACCAAGATTTTGATGTACATTGACGGCAGCGTCAACCGCTACATCTACGACGTGCCCACTGACACATCGACGCTTACCATGTCCTTCTCCTCGATGGGGAGCAACGGGGGCAAGCGCACCATCGCGTTCCAATCCTACAACGGCAATACGCCCGGCGAAAAGTCCGCTGAACAAACGATTACGCTGACGAAGCCGTCTGTCAAGCCGCAGGTAACGGTAAAGAATATCGACAAGACGACCGTGGGTCTGGGCGAAAACATCACCTTCACCCTGAGCATCAAGAACGCCACGAAGGTGCTGATGTACATCGACGGCAGTATCAACCGTCGCTTCGAGGACATCACCCCCGATATGACGGAATACACCTTCACCATGTCGTTCTCGTCGCTGGGAAGCAATGGGGGCAAGCGCGCCATTGCGTTCCAAGCCTATAACGGCACGACGGCGGGTGAAAAGACCTCCGAACGTGTTGTGACTGTCGCAAACGAAAGCCCGAACAAGCCGACCGTGACCAGCTGGAGTTTGAACAAATCCACGGTTGATTTAAACGAAACCATCACCTTCACCATCAACACCAAGAACGCAACGAAGATGCGTGTCTACATTGATGGCAAGCTGAACCGCTACATCTACGATGTGAAGGACGGCGCAACGACGTTCCAGATGTCCTTCTCGACGCTCGGTTCAAACGGCGGCGTGCGCACGGTGGCGTTCCAGCCCTACAATGGCAACACGCCCGGCGCTATGTCCGACACCAAGACGATTACCATCAGCGTGGCGAACAAGCCGCGGGTTGAGCTGCTGAAAATCAGCAATCCGAATGCGACGCTGGGCGAAAATATCACCTTCACCCTGCGCATCAAGAACGCCACGAAGGTGCTGATGTACATCGACGGCAGTGTCAACCGCCGCTTCGAGAACATCACCCCTGATATGACGGAATACACCTTCACCATGGCGTTCTCTTCGCTGGGGAACAACGGGGGCAAGCGTACCATTGCGTTCCAAGCCTACAACGGCGCAGTCGGCGGCGACAAGACCACCGCAACCACCATTTCCCTGACGAGTGGTTCGTCTGCTGCCCCCGTGATTGCGAATGTCAAGATTGACAAGACGACCGCGGTGCTGGGCGAGCAGATTAAATTCACTGTTTATCTGGACAACGCAACGAAGCTGCTGATGTATGTCGATGGGCAGGTGAACCGCCGCTTTGAGGACGTAACGACCAGCATGTCGAAGTACGAGTTCACGATGTCGTTCTCGTCGCTGGGGAATAATGGCGGCGTCCGTACGATTCAGTTCCAGCCTTACAACGGCACGACCGCGGGCGAAAAGTTTAAGGCGTACACGATTACACTGACGACGACCGTGGTCAACAAGCCGGAAGTCGTCAACTTCACCATGAATCCCAGCCGCGTGAAGCTGAATGTGCCGGTGACGTTCACGGTCAACACCAAGAACGCGACGAAGGTCGTCCTGTATGTGGACGGCAAGGCAAATACCAGCTACCCGACGACTGGCGATGTGACGGTTATCGAGCGCGCCTTCGCTTCGCTGGGCAGCGGCAACGGTGTCCGCACGATTCAGTTCAAGCCCTACTACGGAACGACCGCTGGCGAACTTTCCCCGGCGCAGTCCCTGACGCTGTATGTGACCGACGATCCGCTGACCGTGACCGTTCCTGCCGCGAAGCAGGGCGAGGACCTGACGGTGACGTGGACGGCTGCTGGCGGCGCAACGAAGTATCAGCTGCTGCTGACCACGCCCGACGGCACGGCTGCGCTGCTGGGCGAAACGGCGGCGCTGAACTACACGGTGCCGGGTCTGAAGCTGCTGCAGCCGGGCGACTACACCATCACGATTAAGGCGCTGTCCGGCAATACGGAGCTCGAATCTGTCAACAAGGCATTCACCGTGACAGGCGACTTCGTGTTCGCGGTTCGTGACGACTCGACGGGCATTGTGGTCGTCAAGTACAACGGCACGGCATCGACGCTGACCGTTCCGAACACGGTGGCGGGTCTGCCGGTGGTGGAAATCGGCGCGCAGGCGTTCGAGGGCAACACGAAGCTCAAGAGCGTAACCCTGCCCGCGACGATTGAAATCATTGGCCGCCGCGCGTTCGCGGAATGCAAGAACCTGCTGGAAGTCAAGTAAGGGTTCATTGGGATTACGAAAGCCGGGGATTGCTGGAAAAGCAGTCCCCGGCTGTTTTGCTGCATCATACGATTTTTTCAATTTGCCTGCGTTATCTGCTTGCCCTTTTTCCCTTCTCCATTTTCCACAATTCTTCCACCGAAAACTCCGCATGGCAGTTCGGGCAGGCAAAATACGGATTGCGGAAGTCAACTGTGCCAATCATCCTGCCGTCTTCCGTGGAAAAAGCGTAGTTCTTTGCTTCTTCGGAACGGGAGTTCACCAAATGATGCGCCGTTTCCACTGTGAGTGCTGCCTTGCAATGCGGGCAGAAATGCTTCTTCATGAACACAAAGATAGGATGCGTGACGGTGTACTTGATATTTTTCATCAGGACAGCCTCCTTCCCCCTTGATTGTAGCAAAAGCAGCAGATTTTCGCAAGTCTCTCCATTCCCCCTGAAATAATAACGCAAAATCCTCCGGAAGCCCATACTTCCGGGGGAAAAACTATCTTATTCCGTCTTTGCGCTTTCTCTTGTATAATTCAGCAGCCCGCCATAGAGGATGCATCCCTGCTGGCGCGCGGTCAGCGGCATCAGCACAATGTAATCCTCGTCCTTCGTGTCGTTATGCAGCACAAACGTGTCGCTGCCGCTTTCCACCGTCTCGCGGACGTTCGGCAGGCTCAGCGTGTCGCCCTGCGCGATGCGGTCGTAATCCGCCTCATTCTGGAACGTCAGCGGAAGAATGCCGTTGTTGATAAGGTTCGCCTGATGGATACGGGCGAACGACTTCGCGACGACAGCGCGGATACCCAGATACAGCGGGACAAGCGCGGCGTGTTCGCGGCTCGACCCTTGCCCGTAGTTCATGCCCGCAACAAGGATGCCGCCGCCTTCCTTCTTCGCGCGCGCCGGGAACGTCGCGTCCACGGGGGTCAGGCAGAAGTCCGACAAGTACGGCACGTTCGAGCGGAACGGCAGGAGCTTCGCATCCGACGGCGCAATGTGGTCGGTGGTGATGTTGTCCTCCATCTTCAGCAGCACCTTGCCGGAAATGGCATCTGCCAGCGGCTTGCCCAGCGGGAAGGGCTGAATGTTCGGGCCGCGGACGACCTCCACCGTGTCCTCTTCGCCCGGCGCGACCGGAGGGATGACCAGATTGTCGTTGACGGTGTACGTCTCCGGCATCGGGATGTCGAGGTCAATGTCAAGGCAGCGCGGATCCGTCAGCACGCCAGTCAGCGCCGTAACAGCCGCCGTCTCGCAGGAGACCAGGTAAATGCCGGCGGATTTGGTGCCGCTGCGGCCGTAGAAATTGCGGTTGTTCGTGCGAACGGAGACAGCGTTCGTGCGCGGCGACTGCCCCATGCCGATGCACGGCCCGCAAGCGGATTCCAGAATGCGCGCGCCCGCCGCAATCATGTCCGCCAAAGCGCCGTTGCGTGCCAGCATCGTCAGCACCTGCTTCGATCCGGGGCCGATGACAAGGCTCACGTCCGGGTGCACAGTCTTGCCCTTCAAAATCCGGGCGACGCGCATCATGTCGGTATAGGAAGAGTTCGTGCAGGAACCGATAAACACCTGATCGACCTTAATCGGGCCGCACTGTTTGACGGTTTCCACGATGTCAGGCATATGGGGCTTCGCGACGAGCGGCTCAAGCGCGGTCAAATCAATGTCGAGGATTTCGTCATACGCCGCATCCGGGTCTGCGGACAGCGGCACGAAGTCCTGCTCACGCTGCTGCGCTTTGAGGAACGCATGGGTGACTTCATCCGACGGGAAGATGGAGGTCGTTGCGCCGAGTTCCGCGCCCATGTTCGTAATCGTCGCACGCTCCGGGACACTCAACGTTTTCACGCCGTCGCCGATGTACTCCATCACCTTGCCGACGCCGCCCTTGACGGTCAGCCGGCGCAGGACTTCCAGAATAATGTCCTTCGCCGCAACGCCGTAGGACAGCTTGCCATGCAGGCGCACGCCGACGACACGCGGGCACGCCAGATAATACGCGCCGCCGCCCATCGCGACCGCAACGTCCAGTCCACCCGCGCCGATGGCAAGCATCCCGATGCCGCCGCCCGTAGGCGTATGGCTGTCCGAGCCGAGCAGCGTGTAGCCCGGCACGCCGAAGCGCTCCAGCTGTACCTGATGGCAGATACCGTTGCCGGGCTTAGAGCAGTAAATGCCATGCTTTTTCGTCACCGTTTGGATGTAATAGTGGTCATCCGCATTTTCAAAGCCAGTTTGCAGCGTGTTATGGTCAATGTACGCCACGGACTTCTTTGTCTTGACGCGCTTGACGCCCATCGCCTCGAATTGCAGGTACGCCATCGTACCGGTGGAATCCTGCGTCAGCGTCTGATCAATGCGGATGGAGATTTCCGAGCCGGGAATCAGTTCACCGCTGAGCAGGTGCGCGGACAGGATTTTCTGGGTCAGATTCATCGCCATGAGGAAAGGACTCCTTTCATAATATGCACAATGCCCAAACGGGCAGAAACAGCCGAATGAACAGCTTCATGATACAGGATTCGGCGCGGTGCGTCAATGCTTTCGGGCGGAAAGAACACAAAAAGCGCAGGCTATGAAAAACTCGCCGGATGTTTTAGACATACGGCCTCTTGACAACAAAGCTCCTATATGGTATTATTTGAAGCAAACTACTATATAGGAGCATTTGCATGAAAATGAACGGCGGATTTCTTGTTACCAAAATAAAACAGCTTGGAGACCGAATCTTTGAGAAGATTCTCAGCGAAAAGAATATTGATGCGTTCAATGGAGCCCAGGGGCGCATTCTTTATGTGCTGTGGCAGGAGGATGGAATCTCAATCAGGTCACTCTCGGTCAAATGCGGATTAGCGATAACATCTCTTACGACGATGC